>Ga0065713_1000915_pt1 | contig 4906 bp, 3 predicted proteins | sample MisBulReplicate2_FD_59100 | JGI IMG/M metagenome (GOLD analysis project Ga0065713, IMG submission 59100) | Miscanthus rhizosphere microbial communities from Kellogg Biological Station, MSU, sample from Bulk Soil Replicate 2: eDNA_1 v2 (version 2) | ecosystem: Environmental > Terrestrial > Soil >... | reverse complement strand
ATGCGTGGCCCGGGTGAAACCCAACTCGAAACCGACCGCCGTTTGCTGCGGGTTCGTCTGCGGCAGATCAAGGGTCGGCTGGAGAAAGTGCGCAGTCAGCGCGAACAGTCGCGACGTGGGCGTATGCGTGCGGATATCCCTACCGTGTCGCTGGTGGGGTATACCAACGCCGGTAAATCCACGCTCTTCAATAACGTGACGAAATCCGACGTTTACGCGGCTGACCAATTGTTTGCCACGTTGGACCCGACCCTGCGCCGTCTGGAGCTGGACGATCTGGGGCCGATTGTCCTGGCGGACACTGTAGGTTTCATTCGCCATTTGCCCCACAAGCTGGTCGAGGCATTTCGGTCTACCCTCGAAGAGTCGAGCAACTCAGACCTGCTGTTGCACGTGATCGATGCGGCCGAACCCGATCGCATGTTGCAGATCGAGCAGGTGATGGTGGTGCTGGGCGAGATTGGTGCCCAGGACTTGCCGATCCTCGAGGTCTATAACAAACTCGATTTGCTTGAAGGCGTTGAGCCACAAATCCAGCGCGACGAAAACGGCAAACCCCAGCGGGTATGGCTGTCGGCGCGTGATGGCACTGGTCTGGAATTGCTTGAACAAGCCATTGCCGAGTTACTCGGCAGTGATTTGTTTATCGGCACCTTGCGCTTGCCGCAACGTTTTGCTCGACTGCGTGCGCAGTTTTTCGAACTCGGTGCGGTGCAGAAAGAAGAACACGACGAAGAAGGCATCAGCCTGCTGGCCGTTCGCTTGCCACGGGTCGAGTTGAATCGACTGGTGAGTCGCGAAGGTCTGCAACCGATGGAATTCATCGAACAACACACTTTGCAATAAAAGCCTGAGAAAGCGGTTGTGCCGTGGTGACAGGCATTCTGTAGCATTGGTCGGCGCGCCGTGGGTGCGTCTTTGCTTTATCAGATGGAGAGCGCTATGGCTTGGAATGAGCCGGGTGGCAACTCGAATAATCAGGATCCTTGGGGTGGCAAACGCCGCAATAACGGCGACCGCAAGGGACCACCGGATCTCGACGAGGCCTTCCGAAAGCTGCAGGAAAGCCTGAACGGGTTGTTCGGTGGTGGTAAGAAACGCGGTGATGACGGTGGCGGTTCGGGCAGGAGTGGCGGCTTCGGCGGTCTGCTCGGCATCGGCCTGGTCGTGTTGGCGGCCGTGTGGCTGTACAGCGCGGTCTATGTAGTCGACGAGCAGGAGCAAGCCGTGGTGCTGCGCTTCGGCAAGTACTACGAAACCGTTGGCCCGGGCCTGAACATCTACTTCCCGCCGATCGATCGCAAGTACCTGGAAAACGTCACGCGTGAGCGTGCCTATACCAAGCAGGGTCAAATGCTGACTGAAGACGAGAACATCGTCGAAGTGCCGCTGACCGTGCAGTACAAGATCAGCAACCTGCAGGACTTCGTGCTGAGCGTTGATCAGCCGGAAATCAGCCTGCAGCACGCGACCGAAAGTGCCTTGCGCCATGTGGTGGGTTCCACCGCGATGGACCAGGTGCTGACCGAAGGTCGTGAATTGATGGCCAGCGAAATCAAGGAGCGTCTGCAACGCTTCATGGATACCTATCGCACCGGTATCACCGTCACTCAGGTCAACGTACAGAGCGCAGCCGCACCGCGTGAAGTGCAGGAAGCCTTCGATGACGTGATCCGCGCCCGTGAAGACGAGCAGCGTTCGCGTAACCAGGCTGAAACCTACGCCAACGGTGTCGTGCCGGAAGCCCGTGGTCAGGCCCAGCGCATCATTGAAGATGCCAATGGTTACCGTGACGAAACCGTCTCGCGCGCCAAGGGTGAGGCTGATCGCTTCACCAAGCTGGTGAGCGAGTATCGCAAGGCACCTGAAGTGACCCGTCAGCGTCTGTACCTGGACACCATGCAGGAAGTCTTCAGCAACACCAGCAAGGTTCTCGTGACCGGCAACAAGAATGGCCAGAGCAATCTGCTGTACTTGCCGCTGGACAAGATGGTCGAAGGCGGTCGCAACACCAGCACTTCGGTGACCGGCGCGGCAGCCACCAGCAATGAAGCGAATGTGCGTGCAGCCGATCTGCAGCAACAGCAAGCACGTACCAGGGAGAGTCGCTGATGAGCAATAAATCGCTGATCGCCCTTATTGTCGGCGTCGTCGTGGCGATCGCTGCCTGGAACTGCTTCTACATCGTGGCTCAGACCGAGCGTGCGGTGCTGCTGCAGTTCGGTCGTGTAGTCCAGACTGATGTTCAGCCGGGCCTGCATGTGAAAGTGCCTTACGTTAACCAGGTGCGCAAATTCGACGCACGCCTGATGACGCTGGATGCACCGACACAACGCTTCCTGACGCTGGAAAAGAAAGCCGTCATGGTCGATGCCTACGCCAAGTGGCGCGTGAAAGATGCCGAGCGCTTCTACACCGCGACTTCCGGCCTCAAGCAGATTGCTGACGAGCGTCTTTCCCGTCGTCTGGAGTCGGGCCTGCGTGACCAGTTCGGTAAGCGCACGCTGCATGAAGTGGTTTCCGGTGAGCGCGATGCGCTGATGACCGATATCACGGCTTCGCTGAACAAGATGGCGGAAAAAGAGCTGGGCATCGAAGTTGTCGATGTTCGGGTCAAGGCCATCGATCTGCCGAAGGAAGTGAACCGCAGCGTGTTCGAACGCATGAGTTCCGAGCGTGAGCGTGAAGCTCGCGAGCACCGCGCCAAGGGTAACGAGCTGTCGGAAGGCATTCGTGCCGACGCTGATCGTCAACGCCGCGTGTTGCTGGCTGAAGCCTATCGTGAATCTGAAGAGGTTCGTGGTGATGGTGATGCCCAGGCCGCTGCGATCTACTCCAAGGCCTACGGCCAGGATCAGGAGTTCTACGGTTTCTACCGTAGCCTGCGTGCCTACCGTGAAAGCTTCGCGAACAAATCCGACGTCATGGTCCTGGACCCAAGCAGCGACTTCTTCCGTTACCTGGAAAAAGCCAAGCCTTGATACGTCGTTGACCTGAATCATCCCCCGCCTGGCGGCTAACGCCTCGGGCGGGGTGATCCTTTGGGAAAACGTGTGTATGATGCGGCAGCCGGGAAATTCCCGGCTTTTTTGCGTCTGCACGTTTGATTGCTGTTTTTTATGCAGGCGTCCGAGTTGAAATGACTCGACAGGTTTTTCGAGGAAAGTGGTTGGTGAAGCCGATTTCAGGCTTTTCGCCGCGTCGTTCATGCGCGTTGTTTGTGCGCATGAGCCGATCATTTTCTGCTTCACTCAAGGCTCGCCCAAAGGCTTGCCGCCCGGATCATAGGGGAATGGCGTAATGGCAACGGTAGACCGCTGGCTGCTGCCAGATGGCATCGAAGAAGTACTGCCACCAGAAGCGGCGCGCATTGAAGTCGCGCGTCGTCAGGTGTTGGATCTGTTCCAGAGCTGGGGTTACGAGTTTGTCGTGACTCCCCATATCGAGTACCTGGAATCCCTGCTGACCGGCGCGGGCCAGGACCTCGATCTGCGTACCTTCAAGGTCATCGACCCGCAATCGGGCCGGCAGATGGGGTTCCGTGCCGACATTACGCCGCAAGTGGCGCGCATCGATGCGCACACCTTGCGTCGCGAAGGCCCGAGCCGTCTGTGCTATGCCGGTAGCGTGCTGCACGCTCAACCGCGCGCCTTGTCGTCCTCGCGCAGCCCGATCCAGCTGGGTGCCGAGTTATACGGCGATGCCAGCCCGAGCAGCGACGTGGAAGTCATCAGCCTGATGTTGGCTATGCTGCAACTGGCCGATGTGCCGGATGTGCACATGGACCTCGGTCATGTGGGTATCTACCGCAGCCTGGCTCGCGCCGCCGGTTTGTCCGGTGAAGTCGAGCAACAGTTGTTCGACGCGTTGCAACGTAAGGCCATCGACGAGGTCATTACCTTGACCGAAGGCCTGCCTGCCGATCTGTCGGGCATGTTGCGGGCGCTGGTTGACCTGTGTGGCGGCCGTGAAGTCTTGAGCGCTGCCCGCGAGCGTCTGGCGGATGCGCCGGCGCCAGTACTGGCCGCTCTGGACGACTTGCTGGCGATTGCCGAGCGTCTGTCCACGCGTTTCCCCGAGTTGCCGTTGTATTTCGACCTGGGCGAGTTGCGCGGCTACCACTACCACACCGGTGTGGTGTTCGCGGTGTTCGTACCGGGTGTTGGCCAGTCCATTGCTCAGGGCGGTCGTTACGACGACATCCGGTGCCGACTTCGGTCCGTGCCCGTCCGGCTAACCGGCTTCTCTACCGATTTGAAAACCCTGGTGACCCTGGGGCGTGCTGAGATCGAGTTACCGTCTGGCGGTATCTGGATGCCTGACAGTACGGATGCAGCACTCTGGCAGCAGGTTTGCCAGTTGCGCAGTGAGGGTCAGCGTGTCGTTCAGGCGTTGCCTGGGCAACCTTTGGCCGCCGCCCGTGAAGCGGACTGCGACCGGCAATTGATTCAGCAGAACGGGCTTTGGCAAGTATCGCCACTGGCTTCTTGAGTTTTCCTGTCGGCTGCGGCCGGCACCAAGTTTGCGCGAATGAGGACAAGTGTTATGGGTAAGAATGTCGTAGTCCTGGGCACCCAATGGGGTGATGAGGGCAAAGGCAAGATCGTTGATCTGCTGACCGAACATGCTGCCGCCGTAGTGCGCTACCAGGGTGGCCACAACGCNGGTCACACNCTGGTGATCGATGGCGAAAAAACCGTCTTGCACCTGATNCCGTCGGGCGTGCTGCGCGAAGGCGTGCAGTGCCTGATCGGCAACGGCGTGGTGGTTGCACCNGACGCTCTGCTGCGGGAAATCATCAAGCTGGAAGAGAAAGGCGTACCGGTGCGCGAGCGCCTGCGTATCAGCCCGTCCTGCCCGCTGATCCTGTCCTTCCACGTAGCGCTGGACCAGGCCCGTGAAAAGG
>Ga0065713_1003907_pt1 | contig 5240 bp, 9 predicted proteins | sample MisBulReplicate2_FD_59100 | JGI IMG/M metagenome (GOLD analysis project Ga0065713, IMG submission 59100) | Miscanthus rhizosphere microbial communities from Kellogg Biological Station, MSU, sample from Bulk Soil Replicate 2: eDNA_1 v2 (version 2) | ecosystem: Environmental > Terrestrial > Soil >... | reverse complement strand
CCGCCGGCAGGTCCCTGATGTACCTGCTGCTGATCATCGGGTTCGGCTTCGGCTACGGGATTATCAACCAGTTCCTGGGCCAGTACCCGGCCCGGGCGTTTGTCGGGTTCGGGCTGTACCTGCTGTTCATCGCGGCGCTGGTGATCATCCGGCTCACGATCCGGGCCGAGATGCGCCGGGGCAAGAACCGGCTCAAGGCCAAGCTGCCGACCGCCACCGGCCCCGTGGACGTCACGGTGGCCACTACCAATGAGGAGTCCCCCCATGACTGATCCGATCCATGTCCCGCTGACCGAGCCCGAGGTCCCCGGCCCGGACCACCGCGCCGAGCCCACCGGCGCCGCGGCCCCGAACAAGGCCTTCTGGCGCACCGCGCTGCAGGTCGGCCCGGTCGCCGCGCTGGCCCTGCTGGGCTTCCTGCCGGGGCTGCTGCAGTCCATCCTGGACGGCTTCGGCCGGGAACTGCCGCCGGAGGTCTACGCCGTGCTGGCGGGCATCACCGCCACCGTGACGCTGATCGCGGCCATCGCCGCGAGGGTCATGGCCTACCCCGGGGCGGTGGAGTGGTTCAAGAAGTACGCGCCGTTCTTCGCCCCGCAAAAGAGTTCCTGACGAACGTCTCCCGTCAGGGCACAAAAAAGCCCCCCACCTCCGGGGTCTCATCCGGTGGTGGGGGGCTTCTTTGACGCTATTGGGGGAATAGCTGTTTACAACTATAGGGGGTCGGTGTGCCGACCCCCTAACTCAGAGGTAGTGCGGGCGTGGCGGCAGCACCCACGGGTCCAGCTCGGTGATGCGGATCCGGAACAGGTACCAGCCGGGTTTGTCCGTGCGCCAGAACGACGGGGTCAGGAACGGGCCGAGCAGGAACTTGTCAGAATCGTCCTGCAGCAGCCCGGCCGCCTTCACCCGTTTCCCGGTCGGGTTGACCATCCCGTCGATGTAGGCCTTCATGGTCGGGACCAGGTTGGCGTGATCGGGGGTGGACTCGGGCGGGTAGGAGACTTCCACGTCCATCCTGATCCGCCCGTACCTGCCCAGCTCCCGGGCTTTCGCGGCGCCCAGCGCCTTGAGGTTGCGCTTGATCGGGGTCGTGACGTGGTGGTGCTTGCGGTCGTTGGAGTTCAGGATGTTGGAGGAGTGGATCAGCGCACTCCACTCCTCCCCCATCACTTGCAGTCCCCCTCGTGGTTGGCCGGCAGCCAGCAGCGGATCTCGTTGCGCCCGTCCATCAGGTGCTTGGAGCAGCGCTGGTCCATCTGTTCGGGCGGGACGCCCTGCACCAGCAGCTCCTTCTTCGCCTGGCTCATGGTGAAGTCTGTGGTCGGCGCGGTCGGGTGCCCCATCCGGTCCCTGGCGTCGTCGAGCCAGCCCGGGGTGGACTGCAGGGCGATGATGTTCGCGGTGCGCAGCTCGTGGGCGATCACCAGCAGCGCGTCGACCTGGCGCAGCTGCACGTCCCGATCAATATAGACCGCGTTCTTGTAATGCGGGTTGCCGTTCATTGTTCTCCTTCTTGGATGGATTTGCGTGGGCGCTGGAACACCTCGAAGCCCGGCGGCGGTTCAGTCGTCATCCCCGTCCTCCTGCTGCACGATGATCATGGACGGCGGCGTGGTGCCCTCAGCCTCGAACGCCCGGCGGAAGATCCGCATCCCGATGTCACGGGCCTGCTGGGGTGTCATCTTGATGTACTGGTCGCCGGGCAGGGTCATGAACACGTTCCCGTCGAAGACGATGACCTGCGTGGTGGCGGTGTTCTCAGTCGTCATGGCGGTTGTCCCATGCCTCGTCGGGGTCACGGTCCTCGGGGATCGTGTCGGAGACGCGCTCGGTGCCGCAGACGGGGCAGTCCCAGTGTGCCTCCTCGGAGACGACGGTATCGACGTAGTCGTTGAACGGGCACTCGTAGCCGCCTTCCTTCTCCAGCTCCTCGACCTGTTCCCGCAGGGCGGTGATCCGTTCCAGAACGCGCGGCAGCCGCTCCAAATCCCGCATCGTACCGACAAGCATTCCTCTGATGGTCTGCTCCAGCCGTCCCAGCTCCCCTTTGACGGCGAAGGACGGAACGACCATGACCTCGTCGGCGCCGCACTCCAGCCGCTCGGTGGTCTCGTTGGGGTTGAAGTGCGGGTGGGCGTCGGTGACGCCGGCCGGGTAGTTCTCGTTACTCATGATGCGCTCCTTGGTGTGTAGGTGGTCTGCATCTCCGCAGGATGTCCCGAGGAGATAGGTGTTGCCGCAACGGTTGCAGGTGCCGAGATGCTGAGGCCATGCCTCACGGCTGGCGCTCACTGGTCCAGCGCCGTGATGTGTTCGGGCAGGACGTGGACCGGCGCTGACCGCAGGCTGGTCACGATCAGGTAGGCGGTGAAGTGGCGATGGGCGTCATACTCCCCCGGCTCCTCCCCGTTGCCGTAGTGGTAGGTGCCGTCGGAGAGGGTGCGCTTGCCAATAATGATGCCCTCACCCCCATCCAACCTCTTGCCGGGGTATGCCTCCCCGGACCACACCCTGTTCGGACCTTTCGGGTACGGCTGGTTGTAGGTGTCCACGTAGCGGCGCTTGATCCGCTCGGCGAACCGGACGCGCTGGCCCAGCGTGAACCCGCTCACCGCAGGCCCCGCATCAGCTTCTGCATCCTGATCCGTTCCGCGTTGTCGGTGATGACGACGTCGGCGATCCCGTCCCAGTCGCAGACCTCCAGCGCCTCGGTCGCGGTCTTGACCTCGATGCAGCCGTCCTCACCCAGCGGGAGGACCTCGATGTGTCCGGCGCTGATGAACCCGGCGCCGGTCACGTAGTAGCCCTCGGTTCCGCCGATGGTGGCCAGCCCGGTGCGGAGCTTCCCGAGCTGGGAGCGGCCATCCCGAAAGCCGGGGAAGTAGCGGACGGGGGTGCCTTCGGTCAGTTCGGTGCTCATGAGTGATCTTCCTTGTTCAGTACGGTGGCGAGGACGGCGGCCGCCTCCTCGGTGGGGAACCCGTAGTCCCGGGGGTTCTTGGCCATCTCGTCCAGCGTCACCCCGTCAGGGGATTTCATCACCGTGGGCGAACCGAACGAATCCTCGTCGTAGTACCGGGCGGCCGGGTGGTACCAGGCGAGGATCTTGCCGGAACGCTTGGCGACCTCGTGGACCAGCAGCTCCTCCGTCTCCCAGCGCTTGACCTTCACGTCGCATTCGCAGGATTCGGACGCCTCACGGCCGCGGGGGGTGGTGTAGTGCAGCTTCCGGTCCTCGTCGCAGTTGCCACACTTGGGCTGCGGGTCCCAAGCGATGGTGACCCGGTAGCGGGGCTCGCGCAGCAGCTCCATCAGCTTGCGCAGCCCCTCCTTCTGCACGGTGCGCCGGGCCGTGGCCTCGACGTTGCGGAGCTTGTTCTCGTAGCCGACGCGCTCGTTGAACGCCGCCCGCTCCAGCGCCTCGAGGTTCGCCAGCTTCCCGGCCATGTCACGGTTCTCGGTGCGGAGCTTCGCCAGTTCCTGCTGGGTTTCCTCCTTCACCGCCTTGCGCAGGTGCTCCTTGATGCGTTCCATCTCCTGATCGAACTCGGAGGTGGTCTCGTAGTAGTCCTCGTAAGCCATGGTGTGTGTGCCTTTCTAGTTGGGTGTGATGGTGACGTCGAACAGGCGCTCCAGCGCCAGGAATAGCGCCTCAACCTTGATGTCGGCGCTGGACTGGAGCACGCCGCGGCGGGTGTAGTTCAGCTGCACCAGCCCGTACTGCGGCTGGATGTTGGAGATTTGCAGCTTTCCGTTGAAGCTGAAATGGTCCCGAAGGCGGATGCGTTTGGCTTTCACGGGTCTCCTTAGTTGAGTGATTCGGCGGCGATCAGGCCAAGGTCCCGGGCGTTGGGCGGGCAGACCGCGTTCCCGGCCTGCTTCACCTGCTCCCGCTTGGTCCCGGTCATCGTGTACGTCTTGGGGAACGCCATGCCCCAGGTCACCTCGTGCGGCTCCAGCATCCGGAACGTGCAGTCCTCGACCTTCGGGACCACGCCCATGAGGCCGTGATGGTTGCCGTTGGCCGCGAACGTGTCGAACGGATCCCGGACATCCTTCGGGGCGTTGGTGCCGCGCAGGGTGATCATGGCGTACCGGTCGGTCGCGGTCAGGGTGTTGATCGGCCGGGTGACCGGGGCGGTGACGCCGGTGCCGTAGTAGGGCATCAGCAAAGCGGTCTCGTTCCGGGTGGTCTGGGTCCGCAGCGCCTGCTCGATGCGCTGGGCGTCCTTCCCGTCACGGCCCTCGACCGGGATCAGCAGCCCACGGGTGTAGGAGGTGGTCTGGGTGCGGAACGGTTCGGAGACGTCGGAGATGATGTCCGCTCCCCGGACCGCGTCGATCACCAGCCCCTTGGACGCGGTGGTGTGCAGGGTCCGGTACGGTTCCGACGTCGGCCAGATCCGGTAGTAGTCCCCCTCCCCCGTGGTCGCGGAGTCGTAGGTGTTCCCGGCCGCCTCCAGGTGCAGGGAGCCGGGGCCGTACTTGGCGAGCCCGGCCTCGATCCGTGCCATCGTCTTGGCCGCGAGCGGCTTGTCCCGGTCCCCGATGCGCTGGCCCTGGATGGACCAGTCGATCGCGTCCGACGCGGGCCGCCAGCCCGGTTCGATGATCCGGTTCCGGCAGGTCGCCTTCGGGCAGCGGTAGACGTACTGGGCTTTGTACCGGCCCCAGCGCTCGTTCTTCTTGAACACCTGCAAAGCGCGGACCGTCTCATCGCAGGACGGGCAGTACGCCATGGGGCGGAGCCGGTCGAAGTCGGGGCGCTTGTTGCCCTTCTTCCAGAACATCACGTACATCCGGTCCCGGGACTGGGGTGCCGGGGCGCCGCCGAGCTGGGCGTGCATGGAGTTCATGTACACGATGTGGTGTTCGTACCCGAGGGCCTTCATCGCCGCGAGCCAGGCGTCGAACATCACCCAGCGGGCGGCGTCGACGACGTTCTCGGTGATGATGATCTTGTAGTCGTGGATCTCGGCGTAGGCCGGGATGTCCCACATGGTGGCGCGGGACCGGGTGGCGGCCTCGTCGGGTGCCTTGTCGCCGAACAGCGCACCCTGGTTGGTGATGCGCTTGCGGCCCTTGGCCACGGAGTGGTTGGTGCATTCCGGGGAGCCCCACAGCCCGACGGTGGTGGGGATGGAGCGCGGGTCGGTGACGGAGATGTTGGCGCAGAGGTGGTCGACGTCGGGGTGGTTGGTGTTGTGGGTCTCGATGGCGCGGGCCCAGTGGTTCAT
>Ga0065713_1000911_pt1 | contig 6103 bp, 10 predicted proteins | sample MisBulReplicate2_FD_59100 | JGI IMG/M metagenome (GOLD analysis project Ga0065713, IMG submission 59100) | Miscanthus rhizosphere microbial communities from Kellogg Biological Station, MSU, sample from Bulk Soil Replicate 2: eDNA_1 v2 (version 2) | ecosystem: Environmental > Terrestrial > Soil >... | reverse complement strand
CGAAGCTTAAGGAAGAACTTAAGCTTTCGAACGTGATGGAAGTTCCACGCGTTACAAAAATCACCCTGAACATGGGTCTGGGCGAAGCGGTCGGTGACAAAAAAGTCATCGAGCATGCTGTTGCCGACCTGGAAAAGATCACCGGCCAAAAAGTCGTTGTGACCTACGCTCGGAAATCCATCGCTGGCTTTAAAGTCCGTGAAGGTTGGCCGATCGGCGTCAAAGTGACCCTGCGCCGTGAGCGTATGTACGAGTTCCTGGATCGTCTGCTGTCGATCTCCCTGCCTCGGGTTCGCGACTTCCGCGGCCTGAATGCCAAGTCCTTCGATGGTCGTGGTAACTACAGCATGGGCGTTAAAGAGCAGATCATCTTCCCGGAAATCGACTACGACAAGATCGATGCTCTCCGCGGTCTGGACATTACCCTGACCACCACTGCCAAGAACGATGATGAAGGTCGCGCCCTGTTGCGTGCTTTCAAATTCCCGTTCCGCAACTGATTGGAGTAGGAAAATGGCCAAGATGAGCATGAAAAACCGCGAGCTGAAGCGTCAGCTCACGGTTGCCAAGTACGCCAAGAAGCGTGCAGCACTGAAAGCTATCATCGTTGATCTGAACGCAAGTCCAGAAGCGCGTTGGGAAGCTACAGTAGCCCTGCAGAAGCAGCCACGTGACGCAAGCGCCTCGCGCATGCGTAACCGCTGCCGCCTGACCGGTCGTCCACACGGCGTTTACCGCAAGTTCGGCCTTGGCCGTAACAAGCTGCGTGAAGCTGCAATGCGTGGTGACGTACCTGGTCTGGTTAAAGCCAGCTGGTAAGCACTATCAAAGTCTCGGTGTTCGGGATCGCAAGATCCTGACCACCGGTGACCTTGAACTTGAATCAAGCCCCTTTTGGGGCTTGATTCATTTGTGGGGTGTGTCTAGAATACCCGGCTCGCCTGAGCCCGTGCTTTTTCCGCATGGATGAGCTCGGCGACAAGTAGTAGCCGCAAGGCTAATTTTTTTGTATTAGGAGCGTCTAGCCCATGAGTATGCAGGACCCGTTAGCGGACATGCTAACTCGAATCCGTAATGCCCAGATGGCTGAAAAGTCCGTCGTAAGCATGCCATCTTCTACTTTGAAGGTAGCTGTTGCCAAAGTCCTGAAGGACGAAGGTTACATTGCGGGTTATCAGATCAGCAGCGAAATCAAACCACTGCTGTCTATCGAGCTGAAATACTTCGAAGGCCGTCCGGTCATCGAAGAAGTGAAGCGCGTTAGCCGTCCAGGCCTGCGTCAGTACAAGTCCGTCGATGATCTGCCAAAAGTTCGTGGCGGTCTCGGTGTGTCTATCGTCTCCACCAACAAAGGTGTGATGACGGATCGTGCTGCGCGCGCTGCCGGTGTCGGCGGCGAAGTTCTTTGCACTGTGTTCTAAGGGGGGATAAGCATGTCACGCGTCGCTAAGAACCCCGTTAAGCTGCCAGCCGGNGTCGAAGTCAAATTCGCAGGCCAACAGCTTTCGGTGAAGGGTGCCAAGGGCACTCTCGAACTGAACATCCATTCGTCCGTTGAGATCGTTGAAGAAGCTGGTGAGCTGCGTTTCGCTGCTCGCAATGGCGATCAACAAACTCGCGCAATGGCTGGTACCACTCGTGCGTTGGTAAACAACATGGTCCAAGGCGTAAGCCAAGGCTTCGAGCGCAAGCTCCAGCTGGTCGGTGTTGGTTACAAAGCGCAAGCAAAAGGCACAGTGCTGAACCTGGCTCTTGGCTTCTCGCANCCAGTGGATTATGAACTGCCGGAAGGCATCACCGCTGAGACTCCTAGCCANACCGANATCCTGATCCNGGGTATCGATAAGCAGCTGGTAGGTCAAGTGGCCGCCGAGATCCGCGACTTCCGTCCACCAGAGCCGTACAAAGGCAAAGGTGTGCGCTACGCGGACGAAGTCGTCCGTCGTAAAGAAGCCAAGAAGAAGTAGGGCATAGCAAATGACCGACAAAAAAGTTACTCGACTGCGTCGCGCTCGCAAAGCACGCCTGAAAATGCACGAACTAGAAGTCGTGCGTCTCTGCGTGTTCCGCTCGTCGCAGCACATTTACGCCCAGGTCATTTCGGCCGACGGCAACAAAGTCCTGGCATCTGCCTCGACTTTGGATAAAGAACTGCGTGATGGCGCCACTGGCAACATCGACGCGGCCACTAAGGTTGGCCAGCTGGTCGCTACGCGTGCTAAAGCCGCTGGCGTCTCGCAGGTGGCTTTCGACCGCTCTGGCTTCAAGTACCACGGCCGCGTCAAGGCGCTGGCTGATGCTGCTCGTGAAGCTGGGCTGGAGTTCTAAGTTATGTCAAATAACGACCAAAAGCGCGACGAAGGCTACATCGAGAAGCTGGTTCAAGTTAACCGCGTAGCCAAAACCGTTAAAGGCGGCCGTATCTTCACTTTCACCGCGTTGACCGTGGTTGGTGATGGTAAAGGGCGTGTTGGCTTCGGCCGTGGCAAGTCGCGTGAAGTGCCTGCTGCGATCCAGAAGGCAATGGAAGCTGCTCGCCGCAACATGATCCAAGTTGATCTGAACGGCACCACTCTGCAGTACGCAATGAAGTCCGGTCACGGCGCTTCGAAGGTGTACATGCAGCCTGCTTCTGAAGGTACCGGTATCATCGCTGGCGGCGCTATGCGTGCTGTCCTCGAGGTTGCTGGCGTTCAGAACGTTCTGGCCAAGTGCTACGGCTCGACTAACCCGGTAAACGTGGTTCACGCCACTTTCAAAGGTTTGAAAGCTATGCAGTCTCCTGAATCCATTGCCGCCAAGCGTGGCAAAAGCGTCAAGGAGATCTTCTGATCATGGCTACCGTAAAAGTTACGCTGATCAAAAGCATGACCGGCCGCATCCCTAACCACAAATTGTGCGTTAAGGGTCTGGGTCTGCGTCGCATCGGTCACACTGTAGAAGTACTTGATACTCCCGAGAATCGCGGGATGATCAACAAGGCTTACTACATGCTGCGTGTCGAGGGTTAATCGATGAAACTCAATGATCTGAGTCCAGCGCCGGGTTCCCGTCGCGAAAAGCATCGTCCGGGCCGTGGTATCGGTAGTGGTTTGGGCAAGACCGGTGGCCGTGGCCACAAAGGTCAGTCCTCCCGCTCCGGTGGCACCATTGCTCCAGGCTTTGAAGGCGGTCAACAGCCGCTGCATCGTCGCCTGCCGAAATTCGGTTTTGTTTCCCTGAAAGCCATGGATCGCGCAGAAGTGCGTCTGTCCGAGCTGGCTAAAGTGGAAGGCGACATCGTCACCGTGCAGTCCTTGAAAGATGCCAACGTGATCAACGTCAACGTTCAGCGTGTGAAAATCATGCTGTCCGGCGAAGTTACTCGCGCTGTCACCATCGGAAAGGGAATCGGCGCCACCAAAGGTGCGCGTGCGGCTATCGAAGCAGCTGGCGGCAAGTTCGAGGAATAAATGGCTAAGCAAGGTGCTCTCTCTGCGCTCGGCAAAGGCGGTATGTCTGAACTCTGGGCTCGTCTGCGTTTTCTGTTCCTGGCGATTATCGTCTACCGAATAGGCGCACACATCCCGGTTCCAGGTATCAACCCGGACCGACTCGCGGACCTGTTTCGACAGAATGAGGGGACCATTCTTAGCTTGTTCAACATGTTTTCCGGCGGCGCGCTGGAACGGATGAGCATCTTTGCACTGGGGATCATGCCGTACATTTCGGCATCGATCATCATGCAGCTGATGACCGCCGTGAGCCCGCAGCTGGAACAGTTGAAGAAGGAAGGTGAAGCTGGCCGTCGCAAGATCAGCCAGTACACCCGCTACGGCACTGTCGTTCTCGCTCTCGTTCAGGCAATTGGCATGTCCATTGGTCTGGCGGGGCAGGGCGTTGCGTTCACTGGTGACTTTGGCTTCCATTTCGTCGCGGTATCCACTTTTGTGGCTGGTGCGATGTTCATGATGTGGCTGGGTGAGCAGATTACTGAGCGTGGTGTTGGCAACGGTATCTCGATGTTGATTTTTTCGGGTATCGTCGCCGGTCTTCCGAGAGCGATCGGGCAGTCTTTCGAGTCTGCGCGTCAGGGTGATATCAACATCTTCGCCCTGGTTGCCATCGGTTTGCTGGCAGTAGCGATTATCGGTTTCGTGGTGTTCATTGAGCGTGGTCAGCGTCGTATTGCTGTTCACTACGCCAAGCGTCAGCAGGGCCGCAAGGTCTTCGCTGCGCAGACTAGCCACTTGCCGCTGAAGGTGAACATGGCCGGTGTTATTCCGGCCATTTTCGCGAGCAGCATTTTGCTGTTCCCGGCTTCGTTGGGTGCCTGGTTCGGCCAGTCTGAAGGTATGGGCTGGTTGCAGGACATCTCGCAGTCGATCGCTCCTGGTCAGCCGTTGAATATTCTGCTGTTTAGTGCAGGGATTATTTTCTTCTGCTTCTTCTATACGGCGTTGATGTTCAATCCGAAAGACGTAGCGGAAAACCTGAAGAAGTCCGGTGCCTTTATTCCGGGCATCCGTCCAGGTGAGCAGTCTGCGCGCTACATTGATGGCGTTCTGACTCGCTTGACCATGTTCGGTGCTCTTTACATGACGGCCGTGTGCTTGCTGCCCCAGTTCCTGGTGGTTGCAGCAAACGTACCGTTCTACCTTGGCGGGACCTCGTTGCTGATCGTCGTCGTGGTTGTGATGGACTTCATGTCCCAAGTACAATCGCACCTCGTTTCGCACCAGTACGAATCCCTGATGAAGAAAGCCAACCTGAAGGGTTACGGCAGCGGCATGTTGCGCTGAGTACCCATAAGGTTCGAGGAGTTGGTGATGAAAGTTCGTGCATCGGTGAAAAAGCTGTGCCGTAACTGCAAGATTATTCGCCGCGAAGGTGTTGTTCGAGTAATTTGCAGCGCGGAACCGCGTCACAAACAGCGCCAAGGCTGAGTGTGATTGTGCTTCAAGCCCGGTAGCTAGTGCGCTACCGGGTTGATTATTTGTTATTACAGCGATATTATCTCGCGCCCTATTTCTTGGCTTCCGGGGCGTAGGTAGCTGTCAATTGGAGTCCCACTGAATGGCCCGTATTGCAGGCGTTAACATTCCAGATAACAAGCATACTGTTATCTCGCTGACCTACATCTATGGTGTTGGTCGCACTACTGCACAGAAGATCTGTGCAGTGACTGGGGTAAACCCAGCCGCAAAGATCAAAGATCTGAGCGACGAGCAGATTGAACAGCTGCGTGGCGAAGTGGCGAAGTTCACCACTGAAGGTGACCTGCGTCGCGAAATCAACATGAAAATCAAGCGTTTGATGGACCTCGGTTGCTATCGCGGTCTGCGTCATCGTCGTGGTCTTCCAGTACGCGGTCAGCGTACCAAGACTAACGCGCGTACCCGTAAAGGTCCGCGTAAGCCGATCCGCAAGTAATCGCCCCAGCGAATCGACAGGAAAATTAATCATGGCNAAACCTGCTGCTCGTCCTCGTAAAAAAGTCAAAAAGACAGTGGTTGATGGCATCGCCCACATCCACGCGTCTTTTTAACAACACAATCGTGACCATCACCGACCGTCAAGGTAACGCTCTTTCCTGGGCTACCTCCGGTGGTTCGGGTTTCCGCGGTTCCCGCAAGTCCACCCCGTTTGCTGCTCAAGTAGCTGCTGAACGTGCTGGTCAAGCTGCGCTGGAATACGGCCTGAAAAACCTCGACGTNAACGTCAAAGGTCCAGGNCCAGGTCGTGAATCTGCAGTCCGCGCTTTGAACGGCTGTGGCTACAAGATCGCCAGCATCACCGACGTGACGCCAATCCCGCACAACGGGTGCCGTCCGCCGAAGAAGCGCCGCGTGTAATCCAGGAGATTGTAAAGAATGGCTCGTTACATTGGTCCAAAATGCAAACTCGCTCGTCGCGAAGGCACCGATCTCTTCNTGAAGAGCGGCGTGCGCGCGATCGAATCGAAGTGCAACATTGAAGCAGCACCTGGTATCCACGGCCAACGCCGCGGTCGCCAGTCCGATTACGGCACCCAACTGCGTGAAAAGCAGAAGGTCCGTCGTATCTACGGCGTTCTCGAGCGTCAATTCAGCGGCTACTACAAAGAAGCTGCTGGCAAGAAAGG
>Ga0065713_1003902_pt1 | contig 6122 bp, 1 predicted proteins | sample MisBulReplicate2_FD_59100 | JGI IMG/M metagenome (GOLD analysis project Ga0065713, IMG submission 59100) | Miscanthus rhizosphere microbial communities from Kellogg Biological Station, MSU, sample from Bulk Soil Replicate 2: eDNA_1 v2 (version 2) | ecosystem: Environmental > Terrestrial > Soil >... | reverse complement strand
GTAAGACCCAAGACGATGGGCTCAAGGCTTGGTTGAAGGTGAACAAGGACGCACCGTTGCCGCAGGTTGTGCAGGGGCTCATGGTCATTGGCAACAACAGCGGCATGGACTCTGCTCTGACTCAGGCCGGGAAGTTCCTCACCCCAGCGTTTGCTCAGCTTGGGTACGGAGAGGACATTAATCCAGAGAACGCCCAGCTTGTGACGAACACGCTCTCGGCACTAACCATCGCAGAGCAGACTAACCCCGGAGCTAAGTCCAAGTTCCTACAGGCCCTGAACCCGGAACAGCAGGACATGGCGTTGTACATGTCAGAGTTGCAGAAGGAAGGCACTGCCGACCCCCTCACAGTGGTCAAGATGGCACGGGCCAAGGTGTTGCAGGACAAGCAGTCTGGTGGGTTGACCTCTGAACTCCGAGCGAATGCCTTGAAGGTAGACGCCCCCGTGGTGCAGGAGATTGACGATTACCAACTGCTGGGTGCTATCAGCGTCAAGGCTAAGAACTGGATTGGACTCGGGCCAAGCGACAAGCAGCGCTTGAGCACTGGCCGTGATTGGTTCGAGAATGCCGACCGTACCGCCGAGATCCGAGCACAGGGGCAGGTTGCCTTGTCGGAGGAACTGGCGAACACCCGGCAGACTAACCCATTCATGTCCGCAGATTCCCGCCGCTCTAAGGCATTGGCCGCTGTGGCTGCCCGAGCTGTAGACACTTCGTCTGGGCCGTTGATCATGCCTAAGGGGCAGTCGGTGCAGTCGTACTTCGGCGTGCCAGAGTATGCCGATAGGGCGTACGTCGGTAAGGCTATCGACACAATGCTGAAGCCAACCGAGGGCAACCGCATTGCGTGGGGCATCGACGCAACGAATAAGCTCACGTACCGGGAGTTGAACGACCAGAACCGTGTAGTGAAGTCCGGCATCGTAGACCCGAAGGCCGTAGCACCGTTCGTACAGAAGCAACTGTCCGAGGACGCTGCTAAAGCCTCTGCTCAGGTTGGTCCCGGCAAGAACGTGAAGGGTGTACAGTTCAACGGGTTGAACACTGCGAACGCAGAGCCATCGGCAATGCTGAAGCTCCGTGAGGACATCATCAACTCCGAGAACGTCAGTGCCACACCTTATGCTGACTCGGGTGGCACCAGCTTCGGCGTGGGTATCCACCAGACGAACAACCACTACCAGCGCCCACCTCCGGGTGGTACGTACAGCGATGGGCAGATCCGGGACACGTTCATGCGTGCCTCTAATGATGCCGCTGAGCTAGCCACGAAGACGATGAACAGCATCGGCGTGAGGGGTGAGCCGTACCTGCGGCTGTTCGGGGAGTTAGCATACCAGTCTCCGAAGTCTGCACGAGATCCAGATCTGCTGGCCTACATCGCCCTCGGTAACAAAGAGGGTGCCATGAGGGCTCTGAAGGAAACCCCCGCGTACAAAGGCAGCCACGCTGAGCGTAGAGCCGTGTACGTATCTAAACTCGAAACAGCTATGAGGTAACACCATGCAAGTAGACCCGCAAGTGTACGGAAGTCCTACGTTCGACACGACTCTGCCGGAGCGTGCAGACGCAGCCCGAGCCCAGTACAAGGCACCAGAGAATGTCCCGCAGGCTTCGGTGCTTGTGGGGACACAGGCGAACGCAGCAGCACATGTAACTGAGCAGGCGAATGCCCGCCAGCCTGTTAGCCTGATGGAATCCGTGAACGCCACCGTTGACGAGATGTCCCCGATGGCTGTGTACCGATGGGCAACAGGCCCAGACTTTGCACACCAGGAGGGCTTCAACGCTGGTGAGCATCTACCCGGTCTGACTATGCAGCTGAGTGCTGACGAACGTGAGCGCTTGATGAAGACCAAGAGTCAGGACGAGTTCGACTACTGGGTTGGCAACATCGACCGTGTTAACTACAACAACCGCCTAATGGGCGACCACCCGATTGCCAGCTTTGGCCTTCAGATGATCGACCCGGTGTACCTCGGTATCGACGCAGCCAGTATGGGTGCAGGTACTCTGGTAGCGGCAGCTCGGGCAGGTAAGGGCGTACAGCGTCTGGTATCTGGCGTGACCTCTGCCGTTGGTGCGGTCGGTGTATCCGCAATCGAGGGACAGTCCCGCGTAGTCTCCGACTTCGAGGTTATCTCTGGTGCCTTGCTGAACGGTGCCGGGACTGCGGCGTTCTACAGCCCGCTTACCCGGAAGCTGGAGGTGGCCGACAAGGACTTCCCATCGCAGAAGCTGGCCGAGGTTGCCCAGCCAATTACTGAGCGCCCTGTGTCCAAGGCGGTAGACCCAACCCCAGTTGATCCTACAGCTATGCCAGAGGTTGTCCCGGCAGTAACTCCAACTGCTGCACCGACCCCAGCTGCAACTGTACGGCCTGCTCGGGTAGAGCCCACCGTAAGTACGTCGGCTACAGAGTCACCCGATGCCCGTCTGCCGCAGGAGCTGGCAGGGGCAAAGCCTCGGTATGCGTTCGGACAGAAGCAGTTCGATCTGGCCTTCGAGAGCGACATAGACAAGGCGTCGTACATCGCATCCCAGACCAAGACATCCAAGGCCGACCGCCAGTTCGTGGAGTTCGTTCAGAACGCTATGGGCTGGTCTGAGGGCCAAGTGCGCGCCCACGGTGCTGAGGTTCGTTCTGCATTGAAGGCGCAGGCCAAGGCAGCAGAGCCGGGTACACTGAGCTTGCCGAAGCAACTCGGCAAGAAGGCAGAGGCCACTACGGCACCTGTGTTCGAGCAGACCATCAAGGGTGGGCACATGAAGCCCTTCACTGCCGGGACTGAGACGACTGCGAAGGACGTGCTCAAGCGTATCATCGACACCTCTGGTGACCCTATGATGGGCACACTAGCCCGCCGTCTGCATGCACTGGCAGAGGATGTCAAGGTAGGTGTGGTGGCGGGCGCTAAGCGCTCGGCGTACCACTTCGGTCGCAACCGTATCGCCCTCGCTGAAGGAGCTACCGACTGGACTAAGATGCACGAGATCGCACACAGTCTGACGGCCAACCGCCTACGCTTCGGTCGCACTGCACCAGACACAGCTATCGGAGGTTTGGCTAAACAGATCGACGAGCTGCACGTACAGGCCCAGAAAGCAGCAGAGGGCAAGCCACTGACTCAGGAGGCTAAGTACTACCTGAAGAACGCGGACGAGTTCATGGCTGGGTTGTACAGTGGTCACAAGGAGTTCTACGACTTCCTGCGGGGCATCCCGGCAACTGGTGGGAACGTGCTCAGCAAGGTAGTCGAGACTGTGCGTAAGATCCTAGGCATCCCTGCCGGTGAGAGCAACGCCTTCACCCGAGCACTGGGTCTGACTGATGAGATGATGCAGCAGCCGTTGAGTGTGAAGACAACCGTTGCTGAGCTGGACGGTACTCACTCGATGTACGAGTCGGGTATCCTGCACTCAGCCCCAGACGACACGCCAGCCGGGGCTGCCTCGCTCATTAAGAACGAGGACACGCATGCCACTAAGTTCGCCAAGGGTGTGAGCTGGTCACTGCACAAGACACTCAGCGGTTTCGGTGATGACATGCGCAAGGCGGCTGATCTGCTGGTGGACAACCCACTGGACATGACAGGCGACAGCGTAGTGAGTCAGACCCGTGCAATCCGTGCTGAGTTCGCCCCGTTGCAGTATGCGTACGAGGACAAGCTCAAGGAGGTTCTGGCTAGCAAAGGCTTCGGCCTGTTCAAGCGGATCTTCCAACCGAAGAAGGCTCTGGAGGCTCAGGGTCAGGTTGAGCGGGAGGTAGCTATCGAGATGCTGACTCGTGAGCAGAATCAGCGCCTAGGAAAGATGCACCCGGCTAACCCTGACAAGGACATCAAGTCAATGGCGGACTCGCTCGACAAGTTGGCTAAGGCCACACTTGCGGAGATGAAGGCTGCCGGTGTACGTGGTGCCGACGATGTGGCAGAGTCCTCCGGATACTTCAGCCGTCGCTGGGACATCGGCAAGATCGAAGACATCGAAGCTCGTCTGGTGGCCTCTGGGTTGACAGAGGATGCTGCGAAGTCCCGTCTGGTGCGTATGCTGGCTACTGGGATGCGTCGGGCCAATGGCTGGGATGCAGAGCTGGCTGGTGACATTGCGAAGTCCCTGATCGACCGCACACGCCGTAAGGGGTACTTCGAGGACAGCGCATTCCGCTCCCACGCAGGTAATGACAACCTCGCTGAGATCCGCGACATCCTGAATGGTGCGGGTATCCGTGGCGACCGCCTGCAACGTGCAATGGATGTGCTGGCAGGTGTGACGGACGAGGCAGGTAAGGCTGCGGTCCTGAAGCACCGTATCGACATCGACATGAAGGCAGGCTTGCAGCTGCCCGGTGGCGGGTTCGTGAACGTGGCTGATCTGATCGACACGAACATGACGAACATCACTGAGCGCTACCTAGACACCGTAGCAGGCCGCTCTGGCTTGGCACGGAAGGGTCTCGAAGACCAGTCGGCAATCGACAACCTCCGCAAGACTGCACTGTCCTCTATTAAAGGAGAGGCAGAGCGGGGTAGGGCGGCTAAGCTGTTTGACGACACCGTGTCAGCCATCCAAGGCAAGCCTGTAGGTGAAGACATGCCAGCGTTCATGCGGGCCACTCAGGCGGCTACAAGGATGGTGGGACTCGCCTCGTCTGGTCTGTGGCAGGTCACGGAGTACGCCCCGATGATGGCGCGGTACGGCATGCTGAAGACCGTCGGGTACATGCTCAGAGAGATGCCCGGTGCCCGCCAGCTTTATACCAGCATCAGCAAGGACGTTGGCGCCTCGACACAACTGAAGGACATCCTGACACGCAACAGCTCAGCGGACATCCGCATGCGCCCGTTCGTGCAGCGTCTGGAGGATAACTTCGAGATCCCTGCATCTGCACAGGTTCAGCTTGCAATGAGCCAAGCGCAGCAGCTGGTGCCGTACATGAACGCCCAGAAGTTCGTCCAGAGCCATCAGGCGCGTGTAATGGCGAACCTGATGGTAGACACCTTGCACAAGGCGGCGAAGGGCGACAAGAGGGCTATGCACGCCATGGAGCAGTACGGTCTGAAGCCGGATATAATGGTAGAGCTAGCTGATGACATCAAAACTCACGGCATGGATACTGCGAAGTGGTCAGACGGTACATGGGCTAAAGTCCGTGGTCCGTTAACTAAGGCCGCTGACGACGCAGTGCTGCGCAACCGCACGGGAGAGATCCCTGCATTCGCACAGTTTTCCCAGCTAGGCAAGTTCATCTTCACCTTCCGTAGTTTCGTGCTCGGCGCCCATAACAAGGTGCTGGCTGGTACGTTGCACCGGGATGGCTTGGCAGGTCTGAGCTTAATCATGCTGTATCAGTTCCCACTGTCGGCAATGGCTAACCTCGCAAACGCCACTATCCAAGGGAAGCCTATCAAGGACGAGAAGGAGCTTGTAGCTAAGTCCCTCGGTCAGATGGGCGCCTTCGGTATGTTCTCTGATGCCTTCGGGGTTATCTCCGGGCAGAAGCAACAGTTCGGCGCACCGGGTTTGATCATGATCGACCGTCTATACAAGGCGGCAGGTCAGGCAGCCCAAGGGAACGCAGCAGGCACAGCAGACGCTGCACTGAGCGCAACCCCTATCCTCTCAATCATTCCGGGTGTACGTGCTATTGGCGCAGCCCTCAAGGAGTAAGCATGGCGTACTCGACTCAGCGTGCCGTCTCGAACGGCACGTTGCAGACGCTCAACTTAAGCATCAACTTCTTCGACAAGTCGGAGATCTCGGTATACCTCAACAACGTGCCGACCAGTGCTTACACTTGGGCAACTGCTAACAGCATCCACATGAACTCGGTAGTACCGAACGGCGTGGAACTGCTCGTACGCCGGACCACTGACATCAGTGAAGTCCGGCATGTGTTCTCCCTCGGTGCCCAGTTCAAGGACTCGACACTAGACGACGACTTCCGCCAGATACTGCATATTGCGCAGGAGGCCGTGGAAGGCGCTAACGTAGGCGACATTTACTCTACACTGAACATGCACGGGAACAAGATCACCAACGTCGGCCTAGCAGTCGATGACGGTGATGCGATCAGCCTCGGGCAAGTCCGTACTGAGTCGCAGGGTGCATTCCTCGCT
>Ga0065713_1000393_pt1 | contig 6363 bp, 1 predicted proteins | sample MisBulReplicate2_FD_59100 | JGI IMG/M metagenome (GOLD analysis project Ga0065713, IMG submission 59100) | Miscanthus rhizosphere microbial communities from Kellogg Biological Station, MSU, sample from Bulk Soil Replicate 2: eDNA_1 v2 (version 2) | ecosystem: Environmental > Terrestrial > Soil >... | reverse complement strand
ATCAGGCGCGAATCGATCTTTTAGTCAGTGCCTATGGCCAGGATGAAGGTGCGCTCAAGGCACTCAAAGCCCGCAATCTTCAATCTCTGCAACGCCTGGAAATGACTCATCGAGACATACACGTAGAGCTTATCGATCAACCGATGTTCGATATTTATGAGCGCGAAATCTCGTTTCGGACCAACTTGGCGGCTGCATCCGATATCACACGTTTACAAGTTCTGAATAGCGAGGGTGGAACCTATCTTGATGCTGATTTGCTGCCGTCTCTGCATAAAGTGCTCGGTGGTGTGGACCTCGCCGCCTTCAGTGCCGAAGAACGTATAGGTGTGATGCAGGTATTGTTTGATTACAACCCGACACTGCTTCCGAATCGGGGACAGGCCTATGCGGATTTTCGCCCCAAGGTGCCCGAACAACACCGAGAGGCGATAACCGCATTTGCCAAAAGCACGCCGTCCCTCAGCGATATTTTTGCCCCGTTCAATGACGTCATGGTCGCGTCGAACGGTCTGCGTGTCGGTAATAAAAACACGCCTGATTCGATGGCGAATCAAATCAAGACGCCATTCAACGGATTATCCAATGCCCTGTTGAGTGGTCATGCGGGTTCTGCACAACTCGCCGCCGTTATGGAAAAAATTCGCAGCAACTATCAATTCCTGGACCGGGTAGTTGCGCAGGCCTTGAGCAGCAATGTATCGCTTCAGGATCGCCAGGCATTTCCCGATCTGATTATCCGGGAGATGGAGAAACAACACGGTCCGATTTCAAGCTGGAACTCGAATCTGCAAAGCCTCAACAGTTTTTTGCAGGCGATCAATGACTATGATGCCGACGGGATCAGATTCGGTGCCCAGTCGGCCATTGCGATGAGCGGGCCGACGGCGGTGTCCAGCGGGTTGAGTGACTTTGTCGACGACCATGCGGTGCTTGAAAGCCGCCAACAGATCAGCGACAAGGTTGACCTGTTCGACGGCTTTAACCTCGCCACCGAAGAAGAAACCCATCACAGCTGGAAAGACAATGCCAAAACTGAGGCGGCCTGGTTCGAGCTTGAGACAACAAAAGCGAGCCAGGGCGGCTATAAGGCCCATTTCAAAGGCAACATCACGGAGCTGCTTAAAGGTCAGTTCATGACGTTTGAAAAGGGTTGGCCTGTGATTGAAGGCCGCCCGGTTTTACAGACCGACATCTTGCAGCAGTTGGTGGATGACCTGGGAGCACCCTTCATCCGGGCCATGAACGAAAAGCTTAGCGGCGACCTGAGCTTCGATAAGCCTTGGTCCCTGAGCTTCGATGAGCGTCAGCGGATCCTGGCGCAAGCCCGTGTAGAACTTCCGGTCTCGCACGGTTTTGAGCCGATCGGCAATCTGAATGAAATGATCGTTCGCATTGGCCACGACTCTCTGCCGCTTGATCAGTTGAGCCCGGTGCATCGAGTACTGCTCGGCGGGCTGTTCGGCGCGCAGACGCTGGATAATGCCGGATTCGACGATGCCTGGCAGCACACCCGAGCCCTTGCGCAGAGCACCACCGACCTGGGTTTCGCCCAGCGTTATCTGGCCATCGAGCAGGCCTTGCTCACACGCAGGCCTCCTGCATTCGAAGCTGGTTTTGCAGCTGCCCAGGCAAGGGTTGAGCCATCGAAGAACAGCGCTCAAGTGCTCAAGGCCCTCGCGTTCGAGAAACCGCTGACCTTGCGCCAATGGGGCGAGCACATGGCCCGTATCAGGTTTCAGGCCCAACATGAGCTGCGTCAACACATCTTCCAGCGCAGCGCCACGGTGCTGGAAACCTTCATCGAGCAAGGTGCTTCGACGGGGAGGTTGATGCCTCAGGGTTTATTGGTCAGGGGTGAAGGCGATCCTGGAAGGCGTTGTTATCCGCTGGTATTGGCCATGGCGGCGGCCATTGAAAAAGGCCCCTCGGCTGTGGACGCTTTGAGCGGCAGGTTGGCCAATGCCAACCTTGCGCCCGACGCCAATGAAACCCATGCTTTTCTGCGAACCCTCGATGAGCTGCGAACTGTACCAATGGCGCGGTCGGGCGTTTTATCAGGAGCGTTCGGCCTGGATCAGGTCATGCGGACCCTGCAAGCCAGTACTTCCACCCGTACCTTGATGCTTAACACCGAAAGCCATTCCCTGTTGGTGGCAAAAGTCGTCGCTGGCGAGTCGAGTGCCTACCACTTCTACGATCCGAATTTCGGTGTCTTCGGATTCGAACAGGCGCAGGACCTGCACCGTGGTCTTGAGCGGTTCCTCAGCAGCCCTGAGCTGGCCAGACTCTATGAGATCAATCACGTGATGGAAGCGACGTTCAACGTCGTCGACCTCAATGGTCCACGTGTCGCCGATCTGACGCTTCCATCGCAGATCAATGTGTCAGGTTTGCTGAGTCATGATCCGATCAGCATCGGGGTAACGGTGGCGCCATGGGAACACCATGCTGAGTTACGGGCCCGTTCATTGGTGGAAAATGCCCGACTGGGGCGAGGGCTGAACGAACTGGATGCCCGTCACTGGGCGCAGCAGATTCAGCACAGCGCTGATCGCCTCCACGCGGAAAGTAGCCTTGGGCGAGACTTTGTTCCGGTGTTCGACAGTGTGCGAGAGGTGTCTGGTGGACACTATGAAATCAGCCTGGTCAATCTCAAGGATCCAACGCGCACCGTCAGGGTGCCAAGCACTGACGGTGTCCTTCCGCGGATCCGCTCCTACCTGACGGAGACTTTCCAGACACTGTCGGTCAAGCCGTCAGTGCCGGGCAGGGTTGACCCGAGCGATGTCAGCGCCGTGCATACCTTGAATGCGGCGTTTACGGTTCAGGCGCTATTGGTAGCGCTCCAGTCTCATGAGCAAATCAGCGCCATCAATGAAGACCGCAGCCTGACGACCGCTGTGCGAATGCACGGTTACCTCAGTTACGCGCAACTGGCCCATGGCAATCTGCTCGACATCGTGGAACTGGTCAAACTGGTCAGGGTGGCGTTGAACGACGCACCGCTGGTGGCCCGAACCACCTCCTCGGTAGTGGTCAATGCGCTGGGACATATTGCCAGGGATGGTTTGGCCACGGTGATGCAACTGGCTACTCTGGGTTTCGATATCTATCTGCTGGCCAATGCCAAGGACGATCTGCAACAGGCGCAATACGGTACTCAGTTGGCGTTCGATTCCGCGGGGTTGGCACTGTCCGCGGCCGGCATAGGCGCCGGCCTGGCAGGTGCCAGTACGGTCGCTGCGTTTCTTGGCGGAGCCGGTGTGATCCTGGGTGGGTTCGCCATTGGCATCAGTGCGCTGGTTGAAGGGTTCAATGGCACGTTGGAACGAGGACGGCGGATCGGTCAGTACCTGAACCGCGTCGATAAGGCGTATCGCTCGGGCGGTCACTCGATCAGGGAGGGTGTGTTTTATCCGAATCCTTACGCGGCCATCCGCGAGATTGATTTGCGCAACCAGCGGCTGACGTTTGACAGTCAGGAAATTTTGTCGGCCAACACCTATACGCTGAACCCGCCAGATCAGAATCCTGATCGTTCGAAAGCCATCAACATTCGTCAACACCTCGGGTTGCCGGAGCATGCGGCTATTGGCGATTTGACGACCTTTCAGGCCATTGTCCTGCCGTGTGTGGCCAAGACCTGGTTCGGTTTCGATTACTCGGCCCTGCCGTTTTCGACCACGCGTTCCGAGCATTTTGAAACCGCGCTGAAGCTGGAGTACGACACAGCAGGCAATCGCCAGTTCTGGTTTACCTTTTACAAGTTCCCCTCCGAGTACATCCTGCACAACTTGTATCCGATAGAGGTCGAGACGACGATCAGGGTCTTGCTGGATGAGGAACCGCGTTTGTTGCTGGTGCCCGAGCTGCCCAAGATGTTGCACGGCAAGCTGACCTACAGTGTTGAAGGGGTGGGTGGTCATTGCGCGCTGACACTCGCCCCGGGCGTGCGCTCGATCAATCTGTCACAGGCAAAAGCTCGCCCCATGGCCTGGACGCTGCGTGCGCTCTGGTTGAGTGAAGCGGACATCGTTGTCAGCGACGGCTTTTTGAAGGTGGGGGCTATCGACGTTCATGTCATGGGTACACCCGAATTGGTTATCCAGACTTCGCATAACTCGTTTCGAGTTGACTGGGCGAAACGGCAACTGCTGCTTGAAGAGCTGGAGAACGATCCGACTGCCGACACCGCGATGATCCAGGCCCGAGTCAGGAACCTGGCCCGCGCCAATCGTTTAGCCAGCCCATTCACCGCGGTACAGAATTTCCCGGTTCCGTTCGCAGACCCACAAGAACCACAACTCACTATGGCTTTTTATGAGCAGGCCCGTGATCGTTTCATCTACGCTCGCGACCTCCCACCAGCCCTGGCGAACCAAGCCAGGCTGGGCGCGGTTATTGGTGGGCAGGCGTATTTCTATTGCTCCCGGGAAGCACTCATCTGGCGCTCTGACGTGGTCACCGGGGCAAGTCAATCGATTCTATAGGCTGATGGACCCGGTGCCCGGTTCGAGCATTTCGGTGTTCCAGGTCCTGGGGCAGGGGGTCATTCGGATTGTCCAGCAAGTGACCCAGCGCACTGGGCGTGAAGCCGAGGTGGTCTACCTGTTGGGTGAGGACGAAGTCTTGCTGCTGGCGATTGCAGGTCATTTGACCGAGCGCCAGCAAGACCTGCTGCTCAAGGGCGTGATGCGGGGGTGGTCGAACTTCCTGTGGGATTACGAATTGTTGGTCAAGGACTCCAAACTTTGGCCTTTGACCCAAGTGAAAGTCGTGGATTATCAGCCAGCGGCGTTTGTCTCGATAACACCTTTGACACAGGGCAAAAAAGGAATCGCTCAGCACGTGGGTCCGTGCTGCCGATGGCCTGCTGATTCGTCCCGCTGTGTCGCAGATTGAGGGACCGCGCGGCCCGGTCAGCCCGATGTTGCTGACACCCGCGACCAGGAAGGGTAATACCGTCCTGTTCTTTGACAAGCTCAATCGGACCCTCTATCGCCAGAAGATCGGGACGACCGTTAGCGGTGCGGATGCCCAGGCTGAGCGTATCGGGCCCTGGAATGTGATTGAAGTCATCGCTAATGAAAAACGCTACGTTGCGTTGACCAGGGAAGGGCTGTATTTCGATATCAACGAGCAAGGGCAGTCGCAGCTGGCCGGAGTCTCCGAAGACTGGCTGGAGGATGCCAGAGGGCCGTTGGGCATAGGCTTTGAGTTCTGGACCGACGTTGAGGCGCTTGCGAAGGCGCATCAAGCGTCGAGCTTTTCGATTCTTGGTCTGGGTAGCGGCGTACGGGATGAAAAGCTGTGTGCCTGGTACGTCGACCATCGATGGCTGATGGCGGATATGGGCCCCGGCAAGGTCATGCAGTTGGTGGCAACGACGCCAAATGAGGAGACGGGCTGGCTGCTGGATGTTTCCGTTGGGCAACTTTACCGCCAAGCGTTCCTTGAGCCTGAAAAACTACCGACCCTCTTTGACAATGGTCTGCAGCTTCTGCGGCAGGACCTGTTGCCTGTGCCACAAAAGGTTTGGCCCGAATGGTCTTTTGCACAGGTATGGACACATGGCTCCGGTCTGCGAGGACGGACGCTTGAAGGGGTTGAACTCGAGATGGTGTTCGGTGAACCGGCACGTATTGTCGGCGTCACGGGAGGCTGGGTGCTGGCGCAACAGGGGACGAAAGACCCATACGATGCGAGGTTGAGGCAAGCGTTGAAGGCGCTGGTGAGCAAACATCCCCACGAAGCATTTGTATCGGTTGGCGGTTACTCGGGCTACCAATGGTATGTCGAGGGTATCGATCGTGTGGTGGGTGAGGTCGATACGAGACTGGAAACCCGACTGCTGGGTGTTCGAAACAAAACGGTTGCCTTGTTACATGAAACGCCCAGCCAACTGACATACAGCGCTTCGAAGGATGTGTGGCTGGAGAAAAGCGTTGCTCGTCGTGAAGACGAGGTACTAATGCTGGAGTTTCAGGGCGAGCTCAGTGACGTTATGCCGTTGATACCTGACGACGTTACACAGTTGATCTTGAGTTATGGGCCAAGAGCGATCAGCTGCAGCCTATCGAGCACTGTCTGGCAGCGGCTTGAATGCATTATGGTTGATTGTCGTCGTTCGTTGAGCGCTGAGTCACAGATGCCTGGCACGTTGATTCTGGATACTGGGGCGCAGGATGCGTGGCGGGTCAGTCTGGTTGAAAATCAGTTGCTGTTCACCGACCCGAATACCGGACACAGCCTGATCCTGCTCAACCACTCCGACGGTTTGACTGAGCGCCGTGCGATGAGCCTGAGTCTTCAGGTTCATGGCACCACAATGACCGTAACCCTTGATCAGCTAGTGCAGGC
>Ga0065713_1000909_pt1 | contig 6798 bp, 9 predicted proteins | sample MisBulReplicate2_FD_59100 | JGI IMG/M metagenome (GOLD analysis project Ga0065713, IMG submission 59100) | Miscanthus rhizosphere microbial communities from Kellogg Biological Station, MSU, sample from Bulk Soil Replicate 2: eDNA_1 v2 (version 2) | ecosystem: Environmental > Terrestrial > Soil >... | reverse complement strand
CCAGCCGCAGCGCCGACAACCTATCAAGACCTGGCCGTGTGGCTGGCTCCAAACCTGCAAGACTCGGGCGGTAAGCTGAGCACTGCACACGTTGAGCACTTCTGTCGTCAATGCAACATCGTCAACGCTCAAGGCGTCGGTGAGTTCGCCTTGGTCGCCAATCGTCCTGACGCGGTGGCCTGGCTGTACCAAGCGTTCACCGCTCAGATTGCAGCGTCCTAATCATGGATACCCCACAATTCACTCTGCGCCCTAGCGCTGCTGGGTTGTGGGTTCGGTGTGCGGGCTACGCCACTATGGCCGCCCGCTTTCCCGAACTCCCCGGCGACAATGAGGTACGTGAGGAAGGAACGGCGGGCCATTGGGCTGCGTTTGAAATCGGCAACAACCGGCCAGTTCCAGAAGGTACGGTAGCCCCGAACGGTGTCACGCTGACTGAGGAAATTCTAGACGGTGTGGCTGAGTACCTGGCGGTCCTGCGGTCTTGGGGCTCCCCAATTTACCTTGAGTCACAGGTTGCAATTCCAAGCATTCACGCAGAGTGCGGTGGCACCGTCGACGCGTGGTCATGGGATGCGCCGAACCGCACGCTGTACGTTGCGGATTTGAAGCTCGGGTATGTTCCTGTTGACCCTTTCGAGCTTTGGCAGTTGCTCGCGTATTTCCGGGGGATTCTGGATTACCTGCAAGCGATTCACGGTCAGTTCACTGAGCACTTCAAAGTGGTCTTTGTGATCGTGCAACCACGGGGCTACGGGCACGACACCGTGAAGACTTGGAGGGTTAACAGTGAACGCTTGATCCCGTACATGACCACGCTGCGCACGGCTGCTCATAACGCCATCGCCTTTCGTGACGGTGAGTATGGTCAGCGTGTCGGGAGTGAGAAAGGCGCCTTTACGGCTGGGCCACACTGCGAGAACTGTTCGGCCAAAGCTGACTGCGCAACCTTGCAAGCTGCCTCGCTGCAACTGATCGACGTATCAACTGATCATGGGGCGCTTGAGCTGACGTACGACCAGGCGGCTGCTGAGCTGCGCCGGTTGGACCGCGCTATCAAGGTGATGGAAGCTCGCCAGTCAGGCCTTGAGGGCAAGTTGACTCACGGTATTCAGAAGGACGGATACATACACCGCAATTTCGAAATGAGCGGCGGCAACGGCAAATTGGCTTGGGGGGACGGCAAAATGTTGCAGGCTATCGCCCTCGCTAAAGTGCTCGGTTACGATATCGCTAAACCGCTACAGGCTTTGACGCCTACCCAGGCAAAGGCCAAAGTTCCAGGCGCCGTGCTTGATGCTTTCACGGTGCGCAAATCGGGCACGCTTAAACTGCGCCGCCTGGCAGACAATCACGCTGACAAACTTTTCAATCAGGAATAAAGACAATGCCACTTAAAATGCTTTCGCCAACTGGCCGTATTGTTCAAGGTAACCCGCTGTTCAAGTCCCCGGTGATGGACGACGTAACCAAGCAGCAGAAAATTGGTAAGGACGGTCAACCGTCGTTCAACTGGTGGATCACCGTAGCCTTCGACAAGAAAGACCCAGCAACGTGGCCAATGATCTGTGCCATCAAGCAGGAAGCCGCAGCGGCATATCCTCAGTTGTTCCCGCAAGGCTGGAATCCGAACAGCCCCAACGAAGGTTGCGTGCGCCCTGACTTCGCGTTCAAGGTTGTTGACGGTGACGGCATGGACCTCAACGGCAAACCGCACAGCAACAAAGAAGGTTGGGGCGGTCACTACATCCTGAAAATCAGCACCTACGCTGGCACTATGAAGTGCTATGACGGTCTGCAAAACAACCTGCCAATCACCGACATGGAAGCGATCCACACCGGCAAGTTTGTTCTGGTCTCGTTGGACATCAAGGGCAACGGTTGGACGGGTCAGGGCAACAGCAAGCCGGGGCTGTTCATCAACCCGGATGGCGTGCAGCTCGTTGGCCACGGTGCCAAGATCAGCGGTGGGCCTGACGCGGAAACCATGTTCGCAGCACCGGTCAGCACGTACGTCCCGGCAGGCATGTCAACCACCGCACCTGTTGCAGCAATCGCAATGCCTGGCCAACCCATGCAGATGCCAGGTCAGACCACACCTCAGCAACCAGCGCCTCAGATGACCCCAGCGCCACAACCGCAGATGCAAATGGCAGCCCCTCAGCCTGCCGCACCAGTCTACACCATGACCCCGCTGGCTCAGGGCTACACTCGTGAGCAGTGGATTGCCAACGGTCAGACTGATGAAAGCTTGATTGCTGCGGGTTATATGACCGTCAGCACCCCGGCGCCTGTGATGGTTGCACCTCAGCCGGTACTGCAAACCCCTGCGCCGATGGGTAATCAGCCGCAGATGCAAGCACCGATTGTTCAACAGGCCCCAGCGCCTCAAGCAGCACCGCAGATGCAAATGGCTGTACCAAACCCGGCGTTCACGCAGTCCGCGATTGCACCGGTCTACACCATGACCCCGCTGGCTCAGGGCTACACCCGNGAGCAGTGGATTGCCAACGGNCAGACNGACGCTCAGTTGATCGCAGCGGGTATGATGCTCGTTGCCTAACTGACCCCTCCCCAACCTNCAAACCCCGGCATGTCCGGGGTTTTCTTTGAGTGCACCAATATGGGCAATTACTCCCAGGCGCCAACAGACGTCGAGTGTTACCGCAACTATTTCCTGATCAAAGCACCCGGCTACAGTTTCGAGGTTCGCCCGCACTGGCAGCTTCCAAACGTGATGGGCCTGCGGTTCTTTCTGGCCTCGCACGAAATCATCACGTTCAACGGCAAGAACTATGACGAACCGATGATTGCTGCATGTCTGCACCTCATCACGAGCAACCCAGCGATCACACCCACGCAGCTTTGCGCGGCACTCAAGGCGTACAGTGATAGCATCATTGTCGGGCGCGTCAGGGGCTGGCAGTTCTACAAGCAAAACAACATTCCCGAGCTGACCTGGCTCAAGCACATCGACTTGTTTGAGGTGGCGCCAGGCGTGGGCATCGGCCTCAAAATGTACATGGGGCGCATGCACTCAGAAACCCTGCAAGACCTACCGGTTGATCCAAGCGCAAACCTGACCAATGCGGAAATGGACATCCTCGAAAACTACTGCGGCAATGACCTGGCAGGCACGCAAGGATTGAAGGACACCATCAAAGGTCGGCTTGAGCTGCGCCGCACGATCAGTGAAGACCTCGGCGTTGACGTCATGAGCAAGTCAGATGCCCAAATCAGCGAGTCAACCATTATTGCTAAGCTCGGTTGGCGTCCGCAAAAGGTCGTGTATCCGCACGGCTATCAGTTCCACTATCAGGCCCCGCCGTTCATCAAGTTCAAGACCCAGCAAATGCAACAGGTGTTGGCCACGGTGCTGACGAATGCGTTTACGGTCAACGATGTCGACCAGCTCAAGATACCTGGCGAGGACGATGAGGTTTGTGACGCTGACGGGCGCAAGATCAAAACAGGGATCATCATTCCCCCGGCGATCAAAGCCATCCGCGTTGCGATGGGTATCAGCGTTTACAAGTTCGGCATTGGCGGACTACACAGCCAAGAGAAATCAATATTCCACCTGACAGAACCGGGCAAGTGGTCGCTGTCAGACCATGACGTTGCGAGTTACTACCCGTCGCTCATCCTGCTGATGAACATGTACCCCGGCGCCATCGGTGAGGCGTTCATTGAGATTTACCGCAGGGTCTACAGCGAACGCCTGCACGCTAAAAACATGGCGGGTGCATGCAAGAAGGCCGGCGACAGCGAAGGTGCCAAGCGTTGGAAGACCATCGCAGACAGCTTGAAAATTGTGCTCAACGGCGCGTTTGGCAAACTCGGCTCGAAATACTCAATCCTGTTTGCCCCCGAGCTGCTTATCCGCACCACCATCACCGGCCAGCTCGCGCTGCTCATGCTCATTGAGGACATGGAACTTGCGGGTATCCCGGTCGTGTCAGCGAACACGGACGGTATTATCGTCAAGACGCCCCACGGCATGGAAGCGACCCGCGATGCCATTCTAAAAGCATGGGAAGCGGCCACCGGCCTTGAGACTGAGGAAACCAAATACACCGCCGTGTTTAGCAGGGACGTCAACAATTACATTGCGTTCAAACCTGACGGCACGCACAAGGCCAAAGGGTGCTTTGGTGAATCAGGTGTCAGCCCCGAGGCCAGCCCAACCGGCAAGAACCCTGACATTGATATCTGCTCAGACGCGGTGATTACGTACCTGGCCAGGGGCACGCCGCTCTATACGACCATCAGACAGTGCACTGACATCAGACGCTTCCTCACCGTGGCCACGTGTGCCGGTGGCGGGTACTGGGAAGGGACCGGTGAGGTGCTGGGTAAGACGGTGCGCTGGTATTACGGCAAGGGCTCAACGCACGCCATCAGGTCCACCAAGCTGCGCAACGGACAGACCATCGGCAACATGGTTGCGGGTAGTACCGGCAGCGTGCCGTGCATGCGCTTACCTGCTCAGCTCCCGGCAGACATCGACTATGAGTTCTATGAACGGGAAGCCTACAAAATGCTTGGCACAATTGGCGTTCGATAAGTGTTTGACAGGACCGTCAATAGTGGTCTATTCTTCAATTACTGAAGCAAAACAACCAGCCGGGGAATACGACAATGATCACCATCACCAACGCAGCAACCTACAGCATCCAAGGTGAAATGGCTTACGCAATCACCTACAGCGAAGGCACCGAAGTTCGCGCAATAGAGGGCAAGGGGATCATCCGCAAAGAACACAAGAAAAATGGCGTGTGGGTTCTGACCGGCAAAGCGTACGTAGTTGATCACAGCAAACCCCGCGCAGCAGAACAAATCAAAAAGCAGGTGTTGGATTTCCTGGCGCAGTAAACCACCCAGGCCCGCAAGGGCCTCAACCCTTCAAGGACACTCGCAATGACCATGCCCGACCCAGGTCGTAACATGATCCAAACCAAGCTTGACATGGCGTTAAAGACCAGCGAAGAGCGGGCGCAACAGTTGTTCCTTGAGGTGTTCGCCATGCTGGATTACGCGATGGTTGTTGGTCACCTTGAGCCCGGTGAGTTCAGCAACTGGCGGCGTCTGGTTGACATGCACAAGCTTAGACGCCAATACCTGTAATAAGAAAAGCCCTCATTGCGAGGGCTTTTTAGTTTGCGTGTCACCGAAGGCTTTGCACATCCGCAAAGTGTTCAACTGCTCGGTGTACTTTCGGGTGTACTCCAAATAATCCGATTCAGCAGCGGCTGCAAGTCTTGCACCGGTTGTAGTATCTCGCTCGGCACTTCCACCTGCGGCGGTGTTGGGCACGCTGGGGCACTTTGCCGCGACCCGCAGCCCGCAAGTACCAGACTTGAGGCAACGATTAAGGCGGTCAAGCTCAGCGGCTTGCAGCTCGGTTGCTTTTGCATTGTCTTCCCTCTGCTTTGATATGGCAGCCTCACCGGCCTGCACCTTCTCACCGGCTGCTTCCAAGGTCATCAGCACCGCAAGGGCGCGGTCTTCTGCATCCTTGGCCACGCTGGCCTTGTACTGCTCGTGCTCGGTGCTGAGCGCGTTGTCAGCCAGCCAGGCGCCTGCACCCAACCCAACCGCAAAGGCTACCGCGTACAACCAGCCCTGCGGGATCATGCGCACGCCAACACGGCAGCGTCATAGCGTGCCGGCCATTTGTCAGGGTGTGGTTTGCCAGGGCGCCAGACGCGTAGGTAAAGCTCCCACGCCGCGTTGCACTGACCGACCGCAGGAAGCGCGAAGGGATCACCGTACAGGTTCAAGCGGGCAAAGGCTGCGGCCAGCACATCGTCGAATTCAAGGTTGGACCAAATGACCTCGCGATCCCACGGACAGTTGCGGGCTGCGCATACTTGGCGTGCCAGGTCGCGGACGATTTTCAGCGGGTGTTCCATGACGCCTTTGACCCCGCCGTTCTTTTCGAACTGCCAGAAGCCACGAGCGGGACCGTTGCCCATCTGTCGACGATAGGTGTAGTCCTGAGACTCTTGGGCGCCGATGGCCAGCAACTGCACCAGTGCGGCACGCGTGGTCATCTTGGAAGGTAGTAGGCTCAAAGCCTCGTTGATAGCCAGAAGTGGATAGTTCATTTCTCACCCTTGGCTTCGATTGCGGTTTTGGTGGCATCGCTGGATTTGCTGGCAAGGCTTGCGATCTGGTTTACGAGGAAGGTGTTGCGCTCGGTGAGCTTGGTCACTTCGGCCTTGTGCGCCCTGCGGATGGACGCTCGCTCTTTGCTGTAAATGTCTGCCAGCTCTACAGCAGCCTGGCGGTTTTGTGATGCGCTGATCGAATAGCCGCACCCCATGGACAAAACAACAGCGACTGCAACGTAGAAGGGGACCGCCGATTTGTTCCAGGCGTTACGAATTTGTTCGGGCATTTTGCGACCTCATAAACTCTTGAATCTGTTGGGTTAGCTCGCCATTGCGCTGACGCAAAGTGTCAAGCTGCTCACTCATGCGAGCGTTGGAAACCTTCAACTCAGTCAAGTCAGCGTTGAGCTTGTTTACAGTTGACCACGCCTGCTCGGCTTTTATCTCAAATGCTTCGGCTTTTTCTTTCCAGTCGTCGCGGTCGGCTTGGATGATTGCAACTTGGGTCGTCTCATTCTTTTGTAGATCGAACCATTTGTTGACCGCTGCCAATCCTACAAAGAACGTCGCAACGCCTGACGCAATGATTGGCGACAGTCCCTCAAAGGAAGGTGCGTCCATGGGTAACCCTCAGATATGAGAACGCCAGGCAAAGCGCCTGGCGTTCAAAGGATACCACTCA
>Ga0065713_1000010_pt1 | contig 8212 bp, 9 predicted proteins | sample MisBulReplicate2_FD_59100 | JGI IMG/M metagenome (GOLD analysis project Ga0065713, IMG submission 59100) | Miscanthus rhizosphere microbial communities from Kellogg Biological Station, MSU, sample from Bulk Soil Replicate 2: eDNA_1 v2 (version 2) | ecosystem: Environmental > Terrestrial > Soil >... | reverse complement strand
TCCGACTCGATCACCAGGCACTTGCCGTACGCGACCGTGAACGGAACATTGACCAGCACACCGTTCACCCCCACCGAGGCGGCGGTAATGTTCCCGTCGATGTACCAGCGCGGGTACGACTCCACGTCGCCGGCGTTGTCGATCTTGGCGTTCTCCACCGAGTAGGAGGAGGCGATGTTGATCAGGTGCGGGCCGTTCGGTTCGAAGAACGGTTCCGGAGGGGTGGGGGCCTTGAAGGACTGGACCTCCGGTTCGCCGACCCAGTACGGCTGTTCGGCCACGAGGGTGATGTTGTAGTTGTCCCAGCCGAGCCGTAACGGGTTGCGGTCCCGGACATGGTCCCCGTCGTTCAGGAACCGCAGCACCAGGGAGCGTTTGGCGCCGTCCGGGTGGGTGACCTCCCACACGCCGGTGTCGTCCGGGTCCATCCCGGCCCAGAACGCCCGGTCCCGGAGCATCCATGCCGTGGACCCGTCCGGGGAGTAGATCCGCAACGGCCAGAACACTTCCCGGTCCAGCACGGACGTGCCTTCGTGCCGGGAGCCGGCCAGTGCGGGGGACGTGGACGCGTGCCTCTCGGCGCTGATCGTCCCCAACCCCCGCACACCGGGCCGGAGGAACACACCCGTACTACGGTCCGTGAGCGGCCAGGTGACCCCCTTCGCGGTCCACGTCATGGGCATCCCGGACCACGCCGGGGCAGGGTCCCCCGGCGGTGTGTGAGGGACAGCGTACGAGATACCCAATGTGGCTCCTTCTTAGATGTAGGCGTTCAGGTAATCCATGGCCCGCGCCTTATCCCGGGCCATCACCGTTTCCGGGTCCTCGCCGAGGTACTGGTAGGTGGGCGCGTAGGTGAGGGTCTTCCGGTTATCCGTCGAACTCCCGTACCCGGACGATGCGCTGCCGTACCCGGTCAGGGCCACCGTCCCGCCCGTCACACCGCCCGCGATGGTCGCCGACACCCCGTTCAGGGTCCGCTTCAACGACGGGATGGACCGCTCAAGGCCCTTTTCGAGGCCGTGCATGATCCACCCGCCCGCCGGGACCAACAGTGCCAGGTCGTAGGCTTTCGGTCCCTTGTGGTCGGCGATCCATTGACCGATGCCGCCAACAAAGTTCTTCACCGACTCGAACCCGGATTTCAGCCCGGACAGGAACCCCTCGATGATCTGGTTGCCGGCGTTCACCAGCAGCCCGCCGAGGTTGCCGAGGGCGCCGAGGATCATGCCCGGGAGGCCCCGAACCCAGGCGACCAAGCCCAGGAACCGTGCCACGGCGGCGTCTTTGGCCGAGTTGATGAACCCGCCTACAACGCCGGCCAGTTGGGCCAGATATCCGATGGCCCCGATGACCATCCCCGGGACGCCCTTGACCCAGTTCACGAGCTCCATGAACTTACCCACGGCGGCGTTCTTCACCGACAGGATCCACTGCCCGACTGTGACGTACAGCCCGGCGAGTGCCCGCAGCCCGTCCATGATCATCTGCGGGACCCTGGCGACAAAGGCCACCGCATCCTGGAAGATCTTAACGACGGCGTCTTTGCAGGCCACAATGTAGGCGCCCACGGTCCCGGCGAGCTGGCCCAGTGCGGCGAGCCCGTCCATGAACCTTTGCGGGATACCGGCGACCCAGGCAACGAGCCCGTTCCAGATGCCCACGACAAAGTTCACGGCCGCAGTGATCCCGCCACCGAGAATGGAGTCGATGGCGGCGACACCGGCGATGAAGAATCCGCTGATCTTCTCCCACGCGGAAGCGAGGTAGGCGGGGATCTTGTCGAACTGCCCGGTGAAGAGCGCGATCATTACCGCGAGGACGGTCGCGACGTAGGTTTGGATGATCTCCCACGCCGTGGAGAAGATGGTCTGGACAATCCGCATCCCGGCATCGAACGGGGCGGCCATCCCGGCCATGAAATCCGAGATCATGCCGATGGTGTTCGTGAAGAAATCAGTGAACATCCCCACCGTGTTGGTGAAGAAGTCCGCGAACATGCCGGCCGTGTTCCCGAAGAAATCGGAGAACATCCCGAGCGTGTTCGAACCCCAGTCGCCGAGGACTTTGGACACGTTGGCCCACGCCTCAGACGTGAACTTGGAGATCGCGTCCCAGTTCGCGAAAATCAGCGCACCGATAGCGATCACGGCCCCGATGATCCAGCCGATGGGGCCAAGGGCAATGAACCATGCCGCGGCCATCCGCCCGGCCTGGATGAGCGCCTGGGCGCCCATCATCACCCACGCCCCCACCATGATGTAGCCGGACGCTAGGTAGGTCGCGGCGGCGGAGATNGCGCCGGCTGCCGAGGTCGCCCACGCGGTGATCTGCGCCGCCGCGGACACGCCCGCGGAGATCGCGATCCGGAGGAACAGCGGGATCAGGATGACCCCGATCCCGGTTGCCCAGTTCTGGATCGTGGGGAGGTTCTGGGTGAACCAGTCCCCGAACCCCTTGAGTGCCGGGAGCGCGTCCGAGGTGATCCAGCCGCCGAACTGGGTGATCGCCGGGCCAGCAGTGGTGTTCAGGAAGGACGCGAACTGGGACACCGAGGGCATGATGTTGCCCTGCACAAAGGTGATCAGCGCGGCCTCGGCCTGGCGTTTGAACCCGTCAAACCCGGACTTCGCGTTGGTCGTGAGGTCCTTGCCCATTTTGTCCGCCGCGCCCGCGACAGAGTCGAACTTGTCCCCCATCGGGTCGATGGCGTTCAGGAAGTTCGGGATCTCCGTGACACTGAGGTCTTCGAGGGGGGTGCCGAACAGGGCGAGCGCCGCTTGGGACTGTTCGACCGGGTCTTTCATGCCGGTCAGGCCCTGGATGATGTCGTTGAACGCGGCCTTGGCCGTGTCGCCGCCCTTGAGGAGCTTCCCGGACATCTCCTCCTGGTTCATGCCCAGCGCGTCGTAGGCGACCCCCGTCGCCTTGGACATGTCGGTCGCCCGGATCCCGAATTCCTTCAAGGCGTCACCGGTTTTGTCGATCCCGTACATGCCCTTCTCGGACGCGTTCACGAGGATGCCCATGGCCTCCTCGCCCTTGATCCCGAGCGAGTTCATGAAGGGCCCGTACTCGTCCACGGCGTCGAGGATGTCCTCGCGGACGTTCGCCGGGACCTTCTGCAGCGATGCTGTCAGCAGGTCCGCCGCGTGAACCCCGTCCTTGGCGATCCCGGAGGTGATCATCTGCCCGGCGACCTGCGCCGCCCGGGCCACATCGACACCCATCACGGAGGACAGGTTCATCATCTTGGCCGTCATGTCCGTGACGTCGGCTTCGGAGGCGTTCCGCATGCCCTTGATGGAGGACATCACCGAACCCACCGCGGCGTTCACGTCGTCCATGGACTCGCCGTAGTTCTGCGCGAATAGGGACCCTGCGGCTTTACCGGCGGTGGCGGACTGGGTTTCAGTGAGCCCCAGTTCGGCCTGGAGCTTGTCGGTCCCGGCCTCAATGTCGATGGATTCGGCGATGCCCTTGGTCAGGGCCGCGCCAATCGCCACCGCGGCGGTAGCGGCGAGGGCCGCGCCGGCCACACCGAATGCATTCAGGTTCCCCTGGGCGCCTTCGAGTTTCCGGTCCCATTCGGAGGCGTCGAGGCCGATGGTGCCAAAGAGCTCACCCAAATTCAAAGCCACGACGGCCTCCTATGTTCAGTTATTTCTTGCGTGGAGGCTCCACCGGGTTCAGTGCCAGCCCGAGCCGGGTCGAATGGATGACACGCCCGTCAGGGTGGAAGCCCGGGGGTTTGGACAGGAGGCCGATGATGCGGACCTGCAGCCACCGCCAGGACCTTTCCCGGAGGATCCCGGATTCGGTGTCGATCCCGGCGTCTTGGAGGTCGGCTTCTATCGCGTTCCAGTGCCGGAGGATTTCGTCCCAGTTCCGGCCCGGCTTGCCGTGGCCTTCCGGGTAGTCGTACCAGTCGCTGAGGCCGGTTTCCGGGTCGTAGTGGCCGCGGCCGTAGATGTCCGGGTCGCCGTTCGGCGCTGTGCCCTGTTGGGCTCCGGCGCTTTTCCCTCTGCCTTCCAAAAGGTTTCGGCCATCTCGAAGTCCTGGGCGTGCCACATCAGCGCCGTCTGGCCGATGAATTTCAGTGCCGGGAACGATGCCCCGTCCGCGAGGAGTTCGTCGTACACGGGGCCGAGGAGGGTCTCGTAGAAGCCCTTTTCGTCGGCGTCGTTGACGAGTTCAATGGTTTCGGGGTCGATCTGCCCGTCCAGGGCGGTGCGGACACCGGCGGAGACGAGCTTCTGGAGCCGGAGGCCGGTTTCGGCGTCGACGGCGGCGATCTGGTAGGTCTTCCCGCGGAAGGGGACGGCGAGGATCGGGTCGAGGAAGGAGCCGAGCTGTTTGAGGTCTGTCATGGTGGTCTCCAAGGGTTTAGTAGGTTCCAAGGCAGGGGTGGAGCCCCGCCCGCGCACCCCTTGGAAAGTGCGCGGGCGGGAGTAGGAGGGGTTACGGGGTGATCGTCACACCGGTCAGGCCGCCACGGCCGGCGAGGGAGAACGCCGCCGTGGTGAGGTCCGTGCGGGGGCCGCCGTTGTCAGTGAACGTCGCATCGGCGATGCCGGTTCGGCCCGCGGTCGGCTTCGTCCGGTCCGTGATGCGCACATGCACCAGACCGTCCTCAGCAATCGCGTTGCCGGCGGCGCGGAGGATCTCCTGGCCCGGGTCCGCGGTCAGGGAGGCGCGGGCCCGCTTGACCGTACCCTCAGCCGTCCACGACAGGCCGGTCGCGAACTGCGAACCCCACCCGTCCGAGTCGAAGGACGAGTCGTCCTCAAGGTTCTTCTCGACCGCGGGCGGGGTGAATTCGGTCAGTCCCTTGACGACGGTCCAGGTGGTGGGTTCTGCGCCGTCCGTGTAGGCGGCGACTTCAAGTTTCCAGTCGCCGACTGTACCGGGAGTTATCTCGGTCATGGTGTTTCTCCTTAATCGCTCCGGTTAGTCCCGGTTCTGGTGAGTTGAATGTAGAAGTTGTGGGAATGTTCGGGCCGGTTGGCCGTGTCCGTTCCGAGGTAGGCCCCGGATTGGTGCCAGACCCGGACGATGGGCACCCCGCCCCATGTGATGTTTTCCAGCCCGTGGAGTGCGTCGAACAGGCCGTCGACAAGGTCTTTGTCTTCGGTCCGGTTGTTCGGCTTGCCACGGACCCTGCATTGCAGGCCCATGACGGTGTCCGTCCCGGCGGAGTGTTCGACGTCGTACAGGACCAGGGCGATGGCCTTGTCCGGTGATGCGGGGGTGCCGGTGGATCCGGCGGGCAGGGCGTCCACGGTGATGGCCGTGTCCGTGAGCGCCCACGGTGTGGTCCACTTCGCCACGCCCTGGGCTTGGAGGTGCTGTCCGATGGCGCCGAGGAGGGAGAGCCGGAACCCGGCGCCGGCGTACGTGATCGCCATTTACAGCTCACCCGCTATCGTCTTGCGGATGATCTCCGCCGCGACTTTCACTTCGGAGTTCATGGCGTTCTCCAGGTACTTGGCGTTCCGGCCGGAGTCGTGCCGGAGTGTCATGTCCTCATGCTGCCGGGCAGCATAGGGTGTGTCGTAGGAGACGGCGGCGGTGAAGTTGCCGGGGTCGGTGGAGACCGTCCCTGACCGGATCAGGGTTGACTCCTCGATGGGGGCTTGGTCGTTGGAGACGCCGAGGATGTGTTCGGCGGCCAAGGCCACGCCCCGGTTGGCGGAGCCGTTCAGGACGGACTTCGCGGACGGGTTGATGGAGACCTTCCATGCTCGGCCTCGTGCCATGGCTCCTCCTAGGTCAGTACGACGGCGATGTGGTCCGGGAGGCCGAGGGGTCCGGAGTCGGCGGTCTTGACGTTGATCACGGTCGCGACCCGGTCCGGGAGGTGCACGAGCGACTCCGGCGCGAAGACCCCACGGTGTTCTTTGCCGGTGTAGAACGTCGACTCGGACACCACCTGATCCCCGGACGCGTTCCGCACCAGTGCCCGGGAGTCATCTAGGAACCCCGCAATCGGATCCGAGGTGACGGTGTTGACGTTCCCGAACGGGTCCTCCCCGGTATGGGTTTCCACCGTGACCGTGTGGACCATGAACTCCTCGAAGCCCTCGATCACAGCAGCACCACCGAACCCCCGAGGAGGCCGGCGTCGGCGAGGATGTACCAGGCGTCCGGGCCGAGGACNCCGGCAGCGTTCGCCCGCGCCTCCGCCGTACTGACGTAGGTGGAGTACTGGATCGACGCCCCGCCGATGGATTTGGAAGCAGCCAACGGTGCGACGCCGGCCGCGCCCAAGCTCGGGTTGATCTTGTGGTCAGCCCAGAACTTCGCCTGCGCACAGGTGGCCTCCATGAACGCGGTAACCAGCACCGGGTCCGTGGGGTAGCCGTCCGCGTCAGTGTCGTAGAGCGCCGTCTTCGTGGATGACCGGACCAGCCCGGAGGCGGACCGTAGGAGGCCCGCAGCATCAGCCGGAACCGCAGTCGGCGACATCCATGCGGTCAGGTCGTCAGTGTCTGCGTAGAGCCGCATTGCGGGCCTCCTGGGTTAGTCGTTGAACAGGTCGCGGAGCTCGTCCCGGGTCCGGCCTGCAAGGCCCTCCTCGGTGTAGCCATGCGTGAGGGCGTAGGCGTGCCACGCTTCCTTGGACGCGTTGCCGTTGGGCGCTTCGTCGACCGGTACGGGTACAGGTGCGGGCGCTTCGTCCAGTTCGACCTTGTACCCGGCGCCGGCGCAGTAGCTGACGACAGCGGCGTTCTCTGTCTCAGCGACCGAGTCCTTGAACTGCACACCTGCGATGTCGCCGTTGAACCCCTCGACGGGGGCGGTAATCTTCGCCATGCTTGGCTCCTAACAGTTGGGGGTTGTGCGGGCGCCCATGACAGGCGCCCGCACAAAGTCGGCTACTGTACCTTGATGTTCTTTGCCACAGCGGCCGCTTTTGTTGCTTTGAGAGCGACGGCGACCGGGCCGAGTTCAACCTCGCCCTTCTTCACCGCACCCGGGGTGGAGAAGTCAGGCAGCCACGTGCTGACGAGCGAACCGCCGGCAGTGGACACGCCGTGGAAGCCGTCCAGACCGAAACGCACCGCGTACAGTGCGGTTGAACCGGCCACGAGAGGGCCCGTGGTGTCCGGGTCGGTCACGTTCACCGGGATGACGTCAGTCGCGGAACCGGCCTTGAGCCCGGCGTCGATCAGCGTCGCACCCGAGTAGGACACCAGGGCCGTGTTGCGCGGGCCGACGTGCTCGACGTACTGGTTGGCGAAACGGCTGGCCGCCTTGATCAGGGACAGGACCTTGCGGTTACCGATCAGGCCGCCCGCCTGACCATCCAGCAGGGACAGCAGGTTGTCGACGTCCGTCAGGATCAGGAACGCCTTGGCCTGGTCGAGGGTGCCCGTCCAGTCGTGCACGGCCGTGTCCTCCGTGGAGGTGCCCACGAGGGCCTTGGCGAGGCCGTCAAAGCCGTTCGCGTCGGTCGCAACGTCACCGTTGATGACGAGGTCCCCAAACAGGGCCTGGGTGGCCTTGATCTTCTGGGACATGTTCAGCGCCACGGCACCGGAAGCGGCCGGGCCGATCTTGGCCACGACACGGTCAACGTCGAAGGACCCACCGAGGACGCCGAGGTTCACGGTCTTCTGTTCCGTGGTGACGTTCTGCGGGGAGTACTCGGAGTTGATCGCACGGGTCGCGGCGGTCGGTGCGGTCAGCAGGCGCCGGTAACCGTAGGTCATCGTCGCGCCGCCACCGGCGGGGTTCACGGCGTCATCGAAGGTGATGAGGTCGAGGATCGGGTTGGTGCGGAACTCGTCGATGACGGACAGGTCAAGGTCGGTCGTCGCGTTGAGTTTGGCTTCGGCAAGGGTAATTGCCATGGTGTTCTCCTAAGCGGTTTAGGTGCGGTAGTGGTTGGCTACGGCACCGGCGAGGGTGGTGGGTTTCTTTGCGCCTTCCCCGGACCCGCCGGTGAAGTTCGCGCCACTCGTGCCGGCCGCCTGGACCGTCTTGAGTTTGGGGTTGTTCGTGACCGCGTCCTTGATCGCCTTGTCAATGTCGGCGGTCTTAGAAGGGTCGAGGTCCGCGATCTTCGCCAGGAAGGCGCGGGAATCTAGGAGGGCATCAGCGTCGGCGCCGGCTTTTGCTGCAGCTTTGTACACGGCCAGCTCGGTCTGGGCCTGCCGTGCCGTGGCAGCGGTTTCGGTGATCTGTTGGGCGAGCTTGGCCGGGTCGG
>Ga0065713_1000907_pt1 | contig 8325 bp, 8 predicted proteins | sample MisBulReplicate2_FD_59100 | JGI IMG/M metagenome (GOLD analysis project Ga0065713, IMG submission 59100) | Miscanthus rhizosphere microbial communities from Kellogg Biological Station, MSU, sample from Bulk Soil Replicate 2: eDNA_1 v2 (version 2) | ecosystem: Environmental > Terrestrial > Soil >... | reverse complement strand
CAAACCTGAGTACGACATGACTACTCAGCCAATCAAAGCCAACAGCGTGGCCATCGTTGAACGCTGCGAACTCGGTGAGCACTGCCGGTGCAAGAGCTTTGATGCTGCGTACAAAGCGGACTGCTGGAACTGGATAGGTGAGGTGAAGCTGTGAAACGCTCAGAAATGACTATCCGTGAAACTGCGCATATAAATGGTGGGCGTCACTTCTTTGCATACGAGTTCACCTGCGACCAAGAGCCACGCTTGGTGCGCTACGACCACTACCATAAGCCAACTCGCTCAGTCACAAGTACGTGGCGCGTTGATGGGATTGACCAGCCTGACTTGAACGCAGCGTTGCACGTGCTCGGGATTGAATAATTAATGAACTGGAAAGACCCCGATTACCGGGGCATCCTGCAAGAGCGGTTAGACAACCTGGCCGCTATCCGCAAGAAGCCTGAAATCATCCCCGCGCTCAAGCTCCACTATCGCGAGAACCCTGCCGACTTCGTGAACGATTGGGGCGTTACTTACGACCCCCGATTGATTGAGCGCGGCTTGTCGCCCATCGTCCCAATGATCCTGTTTCCCAAGCAGACTGATTTCATTGAGTGGGTGCTTGAGCGCTGGCGGGCGGGTGAGTCTGCGGTTGCGCCAAAGTCTCGGGATATGGGGCTCTCGGTGGTCTGCCAGCAACTGGCAGCAACGCTGTGCCTTTTCCGCAACAACATGAACATTGGGTTTGGGTCGCGTAAGGAAGACTTGGTAGACAAGGTGGGCGACCCTGACACCTTGTTCTATAAAGGACGTATGTTTCTTGACCACCTACCCGAAGAGTTCCGGGGCGGATTCAACTCGGCCAACAAGGACCACAGCAGCCACCTCAAGATTTTCATTCCTGAAACCCAATCAATCATCAAGGGTGAGGCCGGCGACAACATTGGGCGGGGTGGTCGTACCGCGCTGTACTTCGACGATGAATCAGCCTTCCAGCCTCGCCCTCAACTGATCGATGCCGCTTTATCGGCAACGACCAACTGCCGGATATCGGTCAGCTCTGTTAACGGTCGTGATAACCCGTTCGCTGACAAGGTGCACAGTTGGCCAGAACACCGGGTCTTCACGTTCCATTGGCGCGACGATCCTCGCAAAGATGACGCCTGGTATAAGAAGAAATGCGAGGACATCGACAACCCAATAATCATCGCTCAAGAGATTGACCTGAATTTCAGCGCCTCTAAATCTGGCATCCTCATCCCAAGCGAGTGGGTGCAGGCTGCGATTGACGCGCATGTCAAACTTGGATTCACAGCGAGCGGTGAGCGCCGTGGTGCCCTTGACGTTGCTGACGAAGGCATTGACTTGAACTGCTGGGGCAACCGTCACGGCGTGGTCATGGAATTCATAGAAGCCTGGTCAGGTAAAGGTTCTGACACGTTCGCCACGACGGCCTACGCTTTTAAGCTTGCCGACGACAACGGTATAGATGATTGGGACTTTGACAGTGACGGCTTGGGTGTTGGTGTTCGCGGTGACGCCAGGGTTCTCAACGAGAAGCGCAACAAGGACAAGCAGAAGGCGAACCCGTTTCGCGGCTCGGGCGCTGTGATCGAAAAGGACAAAGAAGTTTTTAAGGGCGAGCATGGTCGTAAGGGCCGAACCAACGAGGACTTTTTTGCGAACCGTAAAGCGCAAGAATGGTGGCGCCTGATGGAACGTTTCAAGATGACGTATCGCGCCGTCGTTGAGGGGCTACCGTATGACCCTGCTGAAATCGTCAGCTTCGACAGTAAAAAGATCCCAGCAAAGGCGCTGACTAAATTGACGCAAGAGCTTAGTCAACCTACGTGGTCGCAAAACGGTAGTGGTAAGATCCTCATCGACAAGGCGCCGCAGGGCTCACGCTCGCCAAACTATGCGGACACCTGCATGATGTTGTATTCCAAGCGCGCACGCCGCTCAGGCTTCTAAGAGGGTTCACCATGTTCAAACGTTTGTGGCGCAAGTGGTTCGGCTCGGTTGGTGATCCCATCCCGCCCATGGAACCAGAAGCCAAAGCGCCTCGTCGCTCAGGTATGTTCTCTATTGATCAGGCCGAAGGGCGGCTAGCAGATGATCGCGTGTCACTGCCTGACCGTCTGCGCACCCTGGTTGGTTTGGCGCCAAAGCCTGCCGTCAGTATCGGCCTCGACAGCCTTGACAGCAGCGAGGGGGCCAACGGGTTTATCAAGCAGGGCTATGGCGTGGGAATCGATCCAGGCCCTATGCCTGCCATCATTGATTGGTTCCTGAGCCAAACGTTTATTGGTCACCAGTTGGCCGGCATGCTCGCGCAGCACTGGCTGATTGATAAGGGTTGTTTGATCCCGGCCCGTGACGCCGTTCGCCACGGCTTCGACATTCACGCCCCTGATGGCGGTGACCTTGACGCACCCGACGTGCTCAACATGATGAAACGCCTAGACAAGCGGTTCAAGCTGCATAAGAACATGGTTGAGCTGATCTATAAGGGCAAGATTTTCGGCATTCGTATTGCGTTCTTCCAGATCGAAAGCACCGACCCTCAGTTCTATGAACTGCCGTTCAACATCGACGCGGTGACACCCGGCAGCTACAAGGGGATCGTGCAGGTTGACCCGTATTGGTGCATTCCAGAACTTGACATCGCTGGCAGCACCCGCCCTGACTCAATGCACTTTTACGAGCCGAAGTTTTGGGTGATCAACGGCAAGCGCTATCACCGCTCGCACCTCATCATTTACCGTGAGGGTGACGTGATCGACATCCTCAAGCCGTCCTATCTGTACGGCGGTATTCCAGTTCCGCAAAAGGTTTTCGAACGCGTCTATGCGTCTGAGCGCACAGCCAACGAAGCGCCGCAGCTTGCCCTGACTAAGCGCACGGTGATCCTGCAAACTGAGCTTGAGGAAGGTATTGCGCTCGGGCCTCGCTACGGTGAGCGCCTTGGTCAACAGGCTGAGCTGCAAAGCAACTACGCGGTCACGCTCGGTGACACCAACGACAAGTACACGCAGTTCGATACGAGCCTGGCAGACCTTGACGCTGTGATCATGACCAACTTTCAATTGGTTGCGGCAATCCTCAACGTCCCTGGCACCAAGTTGCTGATGACAGCACCCAAGGGTTTCAACGCGACTGGTGAGTACGATGAGGCCAGCTATCACGAAGAGCTTGAATCGATCCAGGCGGGTGCCCCAACCGAGCTGGTTGAGCGTCATCACCAACTGATCATGCATTCGGTCGTGCTGCCGTACATGCGCAAGCGTGACGTTGAATGGGTGCCGCTGGAAACCGTCATCAGTTGGGCACCGCTCGACAGCCCTACAGCCAAAGAGTACGCAGAAATCAACCTCATCAAAGCGCAGACAGGTCAGCAGCTTGTTACGTCCGGCGCCATCGACGGTTACGACGAACGCGACCGCGTGAGGGCTGACAAAGATAGTGGGTACACGGGGATCGCTGAGGCGCAGCGCCCTGATGAGGACGGCAACGGTGAGCCTGACCCTGCCAAGGTTGGCCAGCCCCCAGCCCCTGCACAGCCAGGTTTTGACGCAGGTATTGATGAACCGCAGTTGATCACCAACCAGTTGCGTATAGACCCTCAGATTGTTGAGGCCAAGCGCGGCACCAAGGACTATCAGGTTCAAGTGTCGCCAGTGATCATGGACGTTGTGACCGGAAAGCAGTACCGCGTGGTCATCGACGGTCACCATTCCCTTGAAGCTGCCAGGTTGGACGGTGTGCCGCCTGAGCTGGTCGAGGGCGGTTATGGTGAGTCGGATTACTTCGACGCTGATAGTGGCTCGCCGCTGTGATCAAAAAGAAGGTGCGTCTTGTGCGCCGGCCAGACCCGCTAGGTACTGAGTCTAAGCGGGCGTTGACCCTCAAGCCCTCGGTGTCGGTGGGGGCTGCGTACGCTCGCGAGCTGGAAGCGCTCACCGCCGAAATGCACGCTGAGGTTGCCAAGGCAGTATTGGCCGAGTTTTCAAATACTGCCGCAGCAGACGCTGCCGATGATTTCTGGTCGCGGCTTGCTAAACGCCTGGCTTCCAAGTTCGCAGCGAAAGCAACGCCGTTGGCCACGGGGTTTCTAACTCGCGTAGACCGCAACGCAACCACCAACCTTGAGCGGTCCCTAAAGTCAACGAGCGCCGATATGACGCTCAAGATGAAAAACACGCCTGCGGTCACAAAGGCTATCAAGTCGCGCATTGCTGACAACGTTGACTTGATTACTCGCATACCCGCTGAGTTTCTGGACAAGGTAAAGCAGGACGTCAACGATTCGCTGCGTAAGGGTAACGGCCTGGCTGACCTTCAACCCAAGATGGAAGAGCGGTATGGGGAGGCCAAGAGGCACGCGCAGTTGGTGGCCCTTGACCAGACGCGCAAGGCGTACACCGCGATCAACAGCGAGCGTATGCGCGCCAACGGGGTCACCAAGTTTGAGTGGGTGCACAGTGGTGGTAGCCAAGAGCCGCGCCCGTATCACATGCACTCACCTGCGCAGGGTGGTTTGAACGGTGGGATATTCGACATCAACGACCCGCCCATTATCGACAAGAAAACAGGTGAGCGTGGATTGCCTGGTGACGATTACAACTGCCGCTGTACAATGCGACCAATAGTTACGTTTGACGATGAGGACGACGAATAATGGCGAGCACGCAACGCGTCGAGGATTTCAACGGCTGGTTTGAAGTTGCGCGCAACCCAATCAGCAAGGTTGGTGTATTCCCGTACCTGGGTTCAAGCCTCGGCCCCGACATGATCAAAGAGCAGAACCTTGACCCTGAGAAGGTTTACATGGTTTTCCGTTCGGCTGAGGAACTTGCAAAACCTGAGTTCCTGTTGAGCTGCACGCTCATCCCGTGGATCAATGACCACACCATGTTGGGTAGCGATGACAAGGGCTACACGCGGCCTGAGGAAAAGGGGATTGGTGGCGTTACCGGTGAGCAAGTGTTGTTTGATGAGAATGACGAAACGGTTTATTCGAACATCAAGTTGTTTTCCGAAGCGCACAAGAACGAAGTTGCAAACGGCAAGCGCGAATTATCGTTGGGCTACCAGTGCGCATACGAATGGAAGCCTGGTGAGTACAACGGTGAGAAATATGATTTAATACAGCGGAATCTGCGTGGCAACCACTTAGCATCAGTTGATGATGGGCGGATGGGGCCAAGCGTTGCAGTTCTCGACCACAACGACATTAAAGGTGCATCCGCAATGGACGAAATCCAAAAACTCTTGGCCGCATTGGCCGAGGCAATTGCAAAGCTCGTACCGTCCACCGACCCTGAAAAGGTTGTGGTCGAAGACGAAGAACCAGAAGTCAAAGCCACTGACGAAGACGTCAAGGCAACCGACGAAGAACCAGAAGTCAAAGCCACTGACGAAGACGACACCAAGCCGGTGACCGTCGAAGCGATGGACGCGGCTGTCAACTCCCGCGTGCTGGCGCAGTTCAAAGCCCTGCAAGCAGGTGACGCACTGGCCAAGAAACTGAAACCACACGTCGGTGTCTTTGACCACTCGGGCAAGACTGAAGCGCAGATCGCTGCGTATGGCGTCAAGAAGCTTGGTCTTAACGTCGACAAGGGTACTGAGGTTTCGAGCCTCAAGGGTTGGCTGATCGCCAAGGGCGACCCAAGCAAAGACGTCACCGTGCGCAATGGCATGGTTGACGCAATGGACGCAGCAGACGGCAAGCCGACTCTGATGCAACTCAAGCAAGCCGAACGGAGCAAAGCATAATGTTTCAGCAAACCGTGAACAAAGACATTGGCGCGGGTATTCCTGGCGAGCTGGCATTTGACGGCCCGCTGCGTGCGACCCCTGGCACCATCGACCCAGCCGCCACTGCCGCTAACTGCGTGCTTGGTCGCTACTTCACCAAGAAGCGCGATACCGGTCTGTATGGCCCTGGTGGTGACACCGCTGGCAACGCCGACCTGCAATTCGGTGGTATCGCTGGCACTCCAAAAGAGCTGATCAACTACGGCACCGCAGCCGGTGGCCCACTGGCCCCAAGCCTGCTGGTCAAGCCTGGCAGCATCGCAACCTTCTTCGAAATGGGCATGGTGTGGGTGAGCGTTGCGGCCCCGGCTCAGATCAGCGACAAAGTGATTTACACCATCGCAACCGGTGTGATCGCAACCGTACCTGCTGAAACCGCAGTACCGGCCTTGAGCCTGGCTGTGCCTAACGCCGTGGTGTACCGCATCGGCACTGACCTGGCTGGCGGCGACGTCATCTGCATCAAACTGACCAACTAAGGGACGCCGCGAACATGGCACACTTGCAACCGAGCCGCACCCGCTCTACTACTCACGCCCGGAATGTTGGCGTGATGAACATCACCCCCGAGGAAATCAAGGCTCACGGTATCCGTGGCTTGGGCCTGGACGCCATCGGCGTTGACTTGACCGAGGCTGATTTCCGCCGCATGACCATCGCGATGGACGCCGCGATGGTCACCACGCCGAGCGCCGCAACCCTGCTGCAATTCACGCAGGCGTGGCTACCCGGCACCATCCGTATTCTCACCTCGGCGCGCAAGATTGATGCACTGCTGGGTGAGCGTGTTGTTGGTTCCTGGGAAATGGGCAGCGTTGTTCAAAAGGTCATGGAATCGGTCGGCGCTGCACAGGTCTACAGCGACCATGGCAACGTTCCGTTTTCCAGCTACAACACAACGTACGAAGAGCGCGACATTGTGCGCTTCGAACAAGGTTTCCAAGTCGGTGCACTGGAAGACGCCCGCGCCGCGCTGATGAAAGATAACGCAGCCGGCGAGAAGCGTGACGGGGCCATGATGGCGCTGGAAATCTCGCGTAACCGCCTGGGCTTCCAAGGGTTCAACAACGGNAGNAACCGNACNTACGGNCTGCTCAANGACCCTGGNCTGTTGGCTTACGCAACCGTGCCTGCTGGCGCTGGTGGTTCCACTAAGTGGATGGATAAAACTTTCCTCGAAATCATCAAAGACCTGCGCACCGCGTTCGCTGCACTGCGCACCCGCTCGGGCGGCAACATCGATCCGAAGAAAGCGCCAATCACCTTGGCCACGGGTGTCAGCGTCATCGAGTTCTTGAGCATCCCCAACGACCTTGGCACCACCACGGTTGGCGAGTGGCTGAAAGAGAACTACCCGAACGTTCGCACCGAAGACGCACCGGAATTCGACGCGGCCAACGGCGGCGCCAACGTCTGCTACATCTATGTCGAGAAGGTTGACGCGACCGGTGATGACGCAGGCCAGGTGATTCAACAACTGATCGCTTCCAAGGTCCACCCGCTGGGCATTGAAAAGCGCGTCAAGACCACCGTCGAGGATTACACCAACGCCCTGGCCGGTGTAATGGTGACCCGTCCGTTCGCCGTGTACCGTATCACTGGCGTTTAACAAACCGTCAAGGGCGTGCTATGTTGGGCGCCCTTACACCAACAAACAAAAGGGCTTTGACATGCCGCTACTCTTTTCGACCATGACCGGTGCAGTGACTTACACCGACTGGAAAACTTCCCCCGGTGGCCTCAGCATTGCGGGCGCTTCGGTGACCATCAATGGTGGCGCCAACGTCGCACACCGCAAGACCATCATTACCCCGCGTGGTGTTGGTACTCAGGTTACTGACGATGAACTGGCGTTCCTCGAAACCGACCCGACGTTCAAGATGCACAAGCTCAACGGTTTCATCACCATCGACAGCGTCAAAGACATTCGTGACGCTGACCTGGCGGCAAGCGACATGGAAGGTCGCGACGACTCGGCGCCGGACGTTGAGCAGGACTATTTGGCCGAGGGTTTGAAAGCCCCCACCGTGGTCAACACTGTGCAGCTCGACACCCCGCCACCAACTGGCGCACGCCGCAACCGCAAATAAGGTGAGACATCATGGCCGAGCATACTTTTAACTCGGTCGCCTTTCGCGAACAGTTCCCAGCGTTCACGAGCACAACCAAATACCCCGATGGGCAACTGTCGGGGTATTTTACTATGGCGACTGCGTACATTTTCCCGAGCGATTGGGGCGGCATGAGCGGGGCGCAACTGCAACTCGCCCTTGACTTGATGACCGCTCACCTTGCGTGGCTCAATCAGCTCATCGTTGCGGGCAACACCAGCGCAGCGCCGGTTGCCGGGGCCACTATCGACAAGGTATCGGTTAGCCTGGTGCCGCCTGAGAGCAAGAGCGCTTGGGCCTACTGGCTTAACACCACGCCATACGGCAAGCAACTGTTGGCCTTGCTGCGCATTCTGTCGCGGGGTGGCGGTATCGTCGGTGGAGCGCCTGAGGGCTTGGCGTTCCGGGG
>Ga0065713_1000905_pt1 | contig 11211 bp, 14 predicted proteins | sample MisBulReplicate2_FD_59100 | JGI IMG/M metagenome (GOLD analysis project Ga0065713, IMG submission 59100) | Miscanthus rhizosphere microbial communities from Kellogg Biological Station, MSU, sample from Bulk Soil Replicate 2: eDNA_1 v2 (version 2) | ecosystem: Environmental > Terrestrial > Soil >... | reverse complement strand
CGACAGCGGGTATAGTAATGGTAAGCATTCCCTGATCTCCTTTCAGTTAGTTGTTACGCAGCGTCAAAGATCGCAATGACCTCGGACGGCTTCGGCAGGCGGGGCTCTTCGAGGTCCCGACCGTACAGAATGTCTTCGAGCATTGCCAGCTTCGGAGCCGGAACCTTGGTCGAATCGATCGTGAGCTGTGCAGAAGGCTTGAAGCCCGGCACATCCACAGCCGTGGTGGTGAATTCCCAGCTGAAGGTCAGAGCCTCAGGCGAGTCATTCACCGTGGTGTAGGCACGTTCCGTCGGAGCGGCCTGTGCATTGTAGATGAGGTGCAGCTTGTAGCCAGCCTCCGAATTGAGGTCATTGCCGACCTTGGTCCGGTATGCGAGGCCGAAGCTTCGACGAGTCTGCTGACCGATGCTGACACCGACGACAGGTTCGGCAGAACCATCGCACTCACCGAATTCCGGCGGGTACGTGAAGGCCTCAATCGTGCCGCCAAGCTCTTCAGCTGACGTCAGGTTCAGGTACTTCATGTTGTCCGCGTACTGCGGGTTTGCTTCGGCACCCGAGGGGCTCTCGGTTACGGAGATGAGGCCGTTCCAAGGGAAACCCTCGTCGTAAGCGCCGGTGACGATGTCCGGCTTGTACAGAACGCCGTGATCAACGCCAGTTTCAAACCGACGTTCGCCTTCCTGATCCCATTTGATTTCAGTCATGTTTATCCCTTTCAGAAATAAAGATTAAAGACTTCGTGATGAAGGTTGTTCGCCGTGAACTTCGTTGCGAAGCTACACAGCGGTAAAGCGGCAACCGCGTCAGGGATCTTGGAATCTACATTCCGATCAATGACAGTTACTTGATACCGTTTGGTGATTCGGTATGGATTGTTGTCAGCATGCAGAGTATCCCTACGGTCCAGTTCATAGACAATGCAGGGATACTCCATCATGTTGTCCGGAGGAGCTTGGAAATATACTTTCTTAACTCCAACAATCGAACTAAGCAGCGTTTGGAGTTCCGTCCTCTGGCCCATTGTAAACACCTCCCAGACTCAAGATGAGGCGAGGGCGTTTGACTTCAATACTATCGACAGTCCAACGCTCGCCTCTAAACTTGATGTAGCGAACATTGCTGAGATGTGTAAACGCATACTCGTTCGCGACAATACTGATCGTGTCACTCAGGGTAGGGTCGTTATTAACGCCTTCTCCTGAAACAGACCGAATGTTGTTTCGGACGATGTCACCACGATAATTTTTCGTCGTGATGACATCGTCCCAAACTCCCGGCGCTACTTCTACAGATCCTCCGAAACCGATCTCACCGTAGAATCGTGCCATTTTGAAGTGCTACTACGCGGTGTAGGTGAAGACCCAGTGGCGAGTCGACAGCGGCGTGAGGTAGTAGCCAGCCTTCGGTTCGGCGTAGACATCCGTGGTCTCTTCGATCACGATGCTACCCGCAGCAACCACATTGCCATCGATGACGTAGTTGACGCCCGTGGTGTTCGGGATCGTCAGCGTGTTGGTGCCGGTCACGAAGGTCGGAGCAGCAGCGGTAGTGACCTCGCCTGCATCGCGAGTGATGACCAGAGCCGACTTGGGCTTGGTCAGAGCACCCGACATGCGGGTTTCCATCAGGTACTTGTACTGGTTGAAGTCGATGTCGAACTGCTCGAACGAGGTGATCTCGCCACCCTTGTTGGTACCGACGGTGTAGTCGATCAGGTTGACGATGATGCCGAGCAGAGTCGGGTCTTCGCCCATCGGTTCGACGGGTACGATCTCCTTGACGCGGATAGCCGCAGCAAGCGAAGCCTCGGTTTCGTACAACCGGCGACCCATCTTGTCCTTGAGCAGAAGCATCTCGGTCAGAACGGCATCCGTGCTGTAGAACGTCGGGGAGCCGGAGCCACGGTAGTTGGTACGTGCACGGGTGATCTCGTCAATCATAACGTCGGGCGCAACGTTGGCGGCGAGCTCCACCTTGTGGGCGTACAGCTCGTGGTCGTTCGCAACGGAGCGGATACCGATACCATCGGTCTGGCCCTGCGGGTCCTTGATCTTGTCAGCGTGACCGACTGCACGACCATCACCGATGAGGATCGCACGAGCGATTTCCTCGTTCAGCATGAAGCGGATTTCCCACTTCAGCCATGCGATGATGTCGATGTCCGTGATGTCGATGACGTTGTCACGGTCCAGTTTCTGCTTCTTGTAGATGGTCGCCGGGGAGGTAGAGCGCTGCAGCAGGACAACGACTTCGTCCTTCTTGAGCGAGCCGGTGACGTAACCCTTGGCTCGAGCTTCCTCAGCCGTCAGGTCCGCGAGGATGGTCTTGATCTTGGCGAAGGGAGCGTGCTTCGTTGCGCCGAGAACCTTGGTGACCCACTCGGTCTGACGGGAGATGAGCTCCGGCGTCGAGGAGGAAACGCGAGCATCCGGGAAGAGGATGTCGATGTTCTCGATGCCGTAGTCGGCGTGGTTCAGCTGGAACTGATCGAGCGCCTTCTTGTAGGAGCCCGTGGACTCGGCGAGGCCATTGAGTTCCAGAATGTCGGAGTGGGACAGGGTGTAACGGCTGTCGGAGCTAGCTGCGCCCGTAGCGCCAGTTTCGTGAACGTTGTACTTCATGGTGGCAGAGCCTTCCTGATTGTGCTGGAGTTTTTCAGAGTCCTCGGAGTCATCGGACTCGTCAGTTTTGGTGGAATCATCGGGTTCATCATCAGTGTGCTGAACGGCAGCATCCTCGAATGCGGTTCCGATCAACGCATTGACAACAGTCCTCTGGATTGGACTGAGAGACTTAATGACTCCCGGTACATCAATCAGATCACCTTCATCGGCATGAGTTACCGAATCATTGTCGATCTCGAGATCGTCGCTATGCTCAGCCGTACCTCCGACTGCATCCGCGAGGATGGCAAAGACGACCTTTTCCTGCAGAGGAGACAGGCTGTCAATGACATCCTGAACCGTCTGAGCTTTTTCAGTTGGCACTGATTTTTCCTCGGAGTGGTAGAGTTCGAATTCTTCATCCGTGTAGATGATGCCTTCGCCGACCATGGTGTCGCTTCCGTCTCCGCTGTGCTGAAGGCTTACATCCATGATGTAAGCTCCTTCATTAGCACCTCGGTAGACCAAGCTGACTTCCTGAATCATGCCATGAACGACATCGCCGCCAGTCTGCTTGAGTCGGGTGGCGAAGATCGAAAGCTTCTTGATGTCACCGTGCTGCACCATTTTCTTGGCGTGCTGGCCGCGTTCGGTTTCATTGAAGAAAGCTTCCGTGAAGACGCCATCATCACGGTGATGAAGGATGGCATACCCCAAAACATTTTCGGGGGTGTCGTGCTGGTGCTGCCAGACAAGCGGAACCTGCTCTTTGTCCTGATGCAGAAATGCACTGTGCCGGATAGTTCGCCCATCCGTGCATTCGACATTGAATCGCGTCGCATATCCGGTGAAGTCAGGCGTTTGTGTCGCTACTGTCACTTGAAGGTCTCCTTCCTATTGTGTCGATTGGTTACGAGCTTGAGATATGGACTGTTTAAGCTCGTCCCGGATTTTCTGAATCTTTTCTTGGACTTTTTTAATGTCTAATTCGAGATTCTTAGTTTTTTCAGAAGGAGACTCAACCTTCTTTTCTTTTTCATAGCGGTCTTTCGCCTTCTTAGCAGCTTCACGTTTATCTTGAGCAGATAAATCGCTACTGCCTTTTTTGGCAGGTGCTGCGGAAGGCTTGTCGCTTTTGGGTTCGACACCACTACGTGCCTGTGCTTGTTTTACGAGCTCGGCAAGAACTTTTCGAAGCTTATCCAGACGTGCTTTAAGTGCTGCTACTCGAGCATCAGCTTCGGCTTGTCTTTTTTCCGTAGTCTTTTTTGGTTTGACTGGCGCTATTACTACGGCAGCTTTCTTATGTGGTGCAGCTGGAATATCGCCCTTACCGGGCTGTCGTCCTAGTAGCTGACGTCGTCTAAGATATGCCTCGTGTGCTTTCTGCGGATCATAAGGTAGCTCAGCCATCTAGCTCTATTCCTAGATCATTGAAGACTGAATCCAGTGCCGCATCGACACTGTCGAAGGCGCTTTGCATTACCGAATCGCCCTCGCTACCTCCAGAATCTGGAGTAGCAGCTGCATCCTCAGGAACTGCCGCATCCGTTGCCGTCGGCATGTTGGAGTTCAGCAGTTTATCAGACTTAGCCTCGGTCGAGGGTCGGAATCCAATCCCGCCACGAATTTCATTAGGAGTAAGAATTTCGTTTCGTGAGAAGATGTCCGACACTGTGGCGATATCGACAAGAGTAGAGTTCTTAAACGGATCTTTATAGAACCGAATAGCCTGCCCCTGTGCACGAGCAGTCTTAGAGAGGAACTTACGTTCCATGCCTTCCGTGATCGCTGTGAGAATCGGCTCAATCGTCCGGTTATGGTAATTGAGCATTGTCTTTTCATCAGCGTCGCCATCGAAGACAGCTTTCGGAATGCCCAACTGAGAATATAGCTGCTTCGTAAGGAATTCTACTTGGGCGAGCATGTTGTTCTCGGCAGGACGGTTGAGCTGCGTAATCTTCTCCGTAGCATCAGCATATGCGACGCCATAACGGGAATCTTTAAGCTGCTCCTCCATATCAGATCGACGCATCTGAGCTTGCTGCTTCTTGGTTTCGGTCTTGATCGCATAGGGAAGCTGGATAATAATATCGAGCTTTCCAGAACCAGCCTGTTCATCGATCGCATCGAGAAGGCTTAGCTTACGAGTGAGCCTTTTCAAAGTGGAAACTTCGTCATTCATGACAGCATATAGAGGGTTCTCAATAAGAGCCACTTGACGCTTGGGAAGAGTATACTCATCCTTGTTGCCGGTCTTCTGGTTATAGAGCAGCACTCGAACATGTTCTGGAAACCATGCTTTTACCTCGCCGACTCGAAGAGTCTGGATATCATACGACATAGAAATGGCGGGATCATCTGTAGCTTCGACAATGCAGACAGCTGCGACGCCCTTATCAAACAGGGTCATTGCGATATTCTGCCTGAAAGCACGAGCACCTTCATCGATGTTTGCTTCTAGAGTTAAACAGGTGTTGAGACCGCTTTTAATAGTCTCTTTATACCCGCCCGTATCTACATCATTTCGAACATGTAGCATCTGAACTGAAGCTACATCGATTGCAAGCTGATTGTAAATGGCTGTGATAACCGTCTTATCCCCTGAAGTCGACATTCGTGATCGACTGGGATTTAGACCATAACCATACGTTCCTGCAGAACCTCCCCATGACTGAAAGCGTGTGTTCTGCTCTTTATTAAGAACGTTATATGCAGCATGCATGAGACTGTCTTTGAATTGACTAAATATACCCATAAGATTTTACCTCCTCTCTAGGGTTAGATGGGTGCGCATCGTTACTTAAGACGCTGAGCGTCTTTGAACCCTTGGGTTCCGACGTCGTAAATCTGGGGAGTGCTCATCAACACCATGCCGCCCTCAGAATTAGTATATTTACCACCCGGACTATCGATGCGGTTGAGTTCCGTGTTGACGATCGATGCCGCAACGCCAAGACCGACTACCGACAAGCCGAGAAGAGCAGTAACTTTGGCACCATGCATAACCTTCTCGGCAGTCTTGAGCTGTGCCGCCTGATGAGCATCTGGGTTATTCTTGAGCTCGAACTGTTTGTCAGCGATCTTACTATCGAGATGCTTCTTACCTTTGGCAGAGTTAGCCGAAATTCTCTGCGCAGTAAGTTGGCGGATCTCAGCTTGACGCTGACCCTGTCTAGCACGAGCACCATCGATGTTTGCATTTTTTTCAAGACGAGCAGCTTTGTGCTTACCCCATCTCATTCCCAACTTGCCGTAATGGGCGAGCCAATCGTCACCCTCTACTTCAACTGTCATTCAAAAGACTCCTTATTTGCTTTGTATGCTACAAAAGCATCCAATAGTGCGGATACGTTATCGATCTTTTGGTCTTGTCGCTTCTTTAGAAGCTTCCGGTTACCATTGGTATCTTCCATTGTGATGGCATTGCCCATGGCGAAGCTCATAAGAACCTGATCGAATATGAGCATACTGCGCTCACTTAGATGCTTGAGTTCACCGAGAGGCACAGACTCTGTTCGAGCACCCTGAGGTACTTTTTCAATCCCGAAAGAACCATTCTCCGTTTCCCAGCGAGTTACAAACTCTTTAGCATTGTATGGGTCGAACCCTAGGGCTACGACTTCATACTGCTGCTTCTCAATGAAGGCATCTAGGTCATCATAGACGTCCATCATGTCGAGAACTGTTCCGGGAAGGACGTGGAGACTGCCTTCCTTGATAAACTCCTCATACTTTACCCGCATTGCTCCGGGAAGCTTCATATGAGTGTGCTCAGAAATATAGCTTCGGGTTACAATACCGAAAGCTACATCTCCAGTTGGAGTTTGGACAGGAAATAGGAAAGTGAAGGCACAGAAGTCATCACCCTGTGAGAGGTCGGCTCCCAAAGCACAAGGCATCTTCCAGAAGTTTGGAACACGCTTATGGGGAAGAGTCTCGTCGTACGTAAAGAAGTACGTATAGCCTTCCATGGGAATTCCGAATCTCTTAGCCAAGATATCGTTCCGTGATGCAGGTGCATTTTCAGCTCGTTCGACATCTCGCTGGTAAGTGTCATAGGTGACGGTCTTACCGAGGTTGGGTTGAGCCTTAGGCCACATGGCTGGTTCATTAACTTCCTCCAATGAATCAAGCTTGTAGTGCCAGATCGAAACATGGGGAGCAGCGAAGTCACCCTTAAGAATGTCATTCAGCTCCATTTTGATAGTGTCGCCACTACCATTACGGACAGTACCTTCGGAGCTGATCGCCACGATAAGGTAGTCCTCAAGCTTGGATGCACCCTGCTCAATTGCACCTACAACATCTTCACGAACATCTCCAGAGAGCCATTCGTCAACGGTTGAGATCTTTGGGCGGAGACCCTGCAGCTTATCGACCTTCATGGGTCGAACTTCGAGAAGTGATCCGGTTAGGAAGTTCTCGATGCCCTTCTTAGTGGACGCGAGCTTAACTCGGTTCATCTTATTACCGGTGGTGTTCTGAAGAGAACCCTCGGTAAGGAACTTGAACAGAGGCCCACGGGAGCGAGTGATCGCTGTTCTGAATGGCGACATGACTTCGTCAGCCTGCTTCATAGTTGGAGCAGTTGTGATTTGATGTGAGGTCGCTGTGTCGACATTCAGGAAGTAACTTTGGATGCATTCAGCGTACATTGACTTGGCTGCACCACGAGCTACGATCAGGTACTGCTTTACAGTAAGCCTTTTCTTAATAGTTTTCTGGACATACCGCCCACCATGATTGTCGGGAGAAGGTTCGTAAACGCTTCGCTCGACAAAGTAGTACCATCCAAAGATCTGTTCAGACCAAAGTTTGAAACTGTCTAGAAGATGGAGGTCAGTCCCATCAGTTAGAGTAAGCTCATTCTCACAATACTTGATGAAGCCATTGATGGCCATATCATCGTAGTAGTAAAGAGGATTGTCGATGAGCGCATCGATCCGATTCATCTCGGCAGCGATCTCTTTACATACGGGGATTTCTCCGCGTAGCACTTGCTCTCGGAATCTCCCATAATAAATTGGTGTTGCTGTGTTAGATAGTGTCATCGACAATCCTCCTTTCTACAGTCCGTGGTTTTTATTTAGCTGCATTACTGCGCGTGCAGCAGCTGGTGCGGCGGCGGAAGCGCCTCCGGTTTTAGCGGCAGCTTCAGCAACTGCGAGCGCTGCCTTAAGCCCGCCCGGATGCCCATAGATTTTCCTATTTGCTTGGGCTGTGACGTATTCTTTAGCGAGTGTCTTGCCGACATCAAGAAGAAGATTACCGGCAATCTTACGACCAGCAGAAACCTGCGGTGCTGTAAGAGTAACAAGTTCACGTTCCAACTTAATACGGTTAATCGCTGTGCGAAGTTCATCATCGCTCATGTCTTTGATGCTTGGTTTGTGCGGTCCAGCATCTGATTCCGAAGAACTCCGCTTATTTCGCTTCCCCCAGCGCATACCTAGCTTGCCGTAATGGGCGAGCTCATCATCAGCTAGGTCATTTCCATGTTCAGCGATGAGCTGTTCGACGCTTCGTCCCATTGTACTCCTTCCATGTATGTCTTGAGCCGCCATTCCATTTGAGTTGCCAAACTTTCCATGGCGGCGGTAGCAGGTCCTGTAACTGGCGGATCAAAACAGGTAGTTTTACTTTCAAACCCATGTAGGATTTGACTGCCATAATCTGCTCGAGCAGAATAAACTGCGACCACGTCTCTTCAGAGCCCATAATCATGAATCCCAATTTGGGACCCACGCCAAGTTGCTGAAGTGTGAAGAATACCGAGTTGATATGCGTCACGATCTCAGTATCGAAGTCGGTATTGTCCGGCTCGATACCGACTAGCTTCTTCGTCGTCTCGAGAATACTGTCGTCATTAGGTTCAGCCACCACTTGCTCCCAACATAAAAAGGATGAGAGTGACGATAGCCCAAATTCCGATGATGTATGTGGCAATAATGTAGATCACCAGAACGAGAAGACAGATCAGAAGCAGCAGAGATGCTACTCGAATATATGCCTTTAACATTAGACTCCTAGTCTACGGTTAACTTCGGCCTGAACTGCTTCATAGTTGCGCCCGAGCTGGGCTTTACGAGTAGCGCCACTGCCATATTTTCCGGCAAGTACCGCATCTGCGAGCTGAGAAATGCTCGGCCCGCCAACGCCAAGACGGCGGTTGATTTCGGCCTGAACGGCTGCGTACTGGTTACCAAGAGAGACCTTACGGGCTTCTCCACTGCCATGCTTACCGGAAATAACTTCATCGGCGAGCTGAGCGATGGACTTTACCTGTGCCGCAGGACCGATTCCAGAACGACGGTTGACCTCGGCCTGAACAGCATCGTACTTTGACCCCAGAGAGACCTTACGAGCTTCTCCGCTGCCATGAACTCCTGCCAATACTTCATCAGCAAGCTGCCAGATAGACTTGTTGGCTACTGGCGGAGTTGCGGGAGCAACCGGAGGCGAAACGACACCTCCATGTACAAGAGCATTTGCAGAAGCCCTCGTCCGATCCATCCGTCCCCAGAGATATCCACCGGGGCAGGCAGTCTGTGCGACTTCACGATGGCCTCGGTAGTTTCCCGCCGAGACAGCACCCCATCCATAGCGCTTGGCGATGTCCGCGAGGAGTCTGATGATCGAGGTGTATGCTGCATCGGAAACCTTCCATGAAGCAGGGTCGTTGTCGTTGCCATTGACTGCGGTACCAATGTTCTGAACTTCAAAGGTGATGGCATTCTTGTCGTTTTCGAAACCACTGGTCGTCCAAGCTCGGAATTCTTCAGGAACCTGTCCGAGAATATCGCCGTTGCTCAGGATGATGTAGTTTGCGGACTTCTGAGCGTTGGGATCGACGAGCGCATTGACACCAGACAGATCTACAGCGGCATGGTGATGCTGAAATACACGAATGACAGGATTACCCTGCCGAGAGTTGTACTTGTTGTGGTGAGGAACTGTACGATTGATGAGCGGTGAGAAAGTCATGCGTCTCCTAAAGGTTAGTTACCCCATAGTTTGGTGTCACCCGGTCGACGTTCGATTAACGGCTTCAGAAGAAGTGTTGAGTCGCCGAAGTGAATCGCATTATGGGTTCTTAGAGTTGTGGTGATCAGATAGTCCGGGTTCAAAATATCTGTATTACCATGTATGATGTCTTCGGGTACCATCGGATTCATGTGATGGATGATGGGACGATCGAATATGTCATGACCCTCGATTCCTAGATCTTGACCTAGGTCTCGCGCAATGACTTCATCTCGAATAAGTCGCCATTCCCTAGAAGTATAGAACTTCTGGTTATGGTGCCTTTCGAAACCGAATGTGGATTCGCCAACGATGCCTTTTAGACTGAGGTATCTAAAGCGATCCTCAAAAGACTGGTATGTTATAAGCTCAGAATATGTTCTGGTCATCACCACTCACAATCTGACCGCCATACCCACGGAAGGCATCCATGGCTTCAGTGAAGAGCTGCTTAAGGTCCTCGACATTAGCGAGATCCTTAACCTTAGCCTCAACAAGAATGGTTTCCTGCTTCAGCTTCTCGAGCTCAGCCTTTTCACGCGTCGAGCCAATCTTAAGGAGGCCTGAGATTACCTGAGATGACGCCGTTCCTTTGCGAAGTTGCTGTTCAGCAAGATCATAGGCCAAGGCAACTAGTTGCTGCTCTCTAGCTTCTGGAGTTTTTGCTCGGGGTAGACGCTGGATGGCATTTTCGTCTACTATTTCGCCTTCATAAGCTTCTCTAGCTTTTGAAACTAGTGATGTAGACTTTCTAGGCTTGCGGGGTTCTGTCAAAAGGTAATCACCTCCTTGGTACTGTAGTAGTTAAAGTGACTGAAGTTGCCTGAGTGGCAAAAATAGACAAAAGTTAAAAGTCTATGTAACAGATTAGACAAAAGTGGTCAATCTATGTAGAGACTTCCTGAAAGGGTACTAGTTCTCGAACGTTTATCGAACCTCGACAGAAGATAAACGCCTCTTGAAAGGAGTGCGGTAGTTGAAGGTACCACTTTGTTGTGAGAACTAGTACCCCATCATGAAGTCTCTACATAGTTGTAGGACACTTTAGGGTTGGTTTGTATAGACTTTTGTCCTATGAAAGAACGCCGGGTATGTGCGTCGGCAGTCTACGATCTAGTCGTATGGAAGGATCTGGACCCGGTGATAACCGGCATTCCATCGTAAGGCAAAAGTAAAAAGTCCATGTACACCTTGAAGGGGGTTTAGGTCTCGGCAGCGCTAACTGCACAAACTAGACAGAGAGACGTCCCGGAATCGTCTATCTAGGAGGCACTAAACCCCCATCGAGGGGTGCATGAAGTGGTGACTCAATGCGGACCCGGAAGTATTTAAAGGGTTCACGGGTCCGCATTGAGGTAAGACTAAGACTTAGTAGGGGTCTCAGCCTTGGTTTCCTTGTCGGAAGTACTTGCTGCACGAGAGCGAGTGGATGCGGGCTTCTCGGCAGACTTGTGCTGCTCGAGGCGCTGATCGATGAGCTGCTCGAACAGGTGCTGGTTAGGGATGATCCACTCCTTGGGAGGCGTGGTTTCGATTGCTGCGGCAGTTTCCGGTGCTTCGGTAGGTTCAGCCATGA
>Ga0065713_1000904_pt1 | contig 11356 bp, 14 predicted proteins | sample MisBulReplicate2_FD_59100 | JGI IMG/M metagenome (GOLD analysis project Ga0065713, IMG submission 59100) | Miscanthus rhizosphere microbial communities from Kellogg Biological Station, MSU, sample from Bulk Soil Replicate 2: eDNA_1 v2 (version 2) | ecosystem: Environmental > Terrestrial > Soil >... | reverse complement strand
CCTCGTGGTCGGATGCGCTTACGGTGATCGTTAGCAGAGGGGCGGGGGTTGGGCGCCAGGTACTGGCCAAGAGGCTTGCCGAGCTTCAAAGCAAGCAGGCTGCGGTTGGCTGGTTCTCGACTGCCAAATACCCTGACAGCAACGTACCGGTTGCATACGCTGCGGTCATTGCTGAGTTTGGTAACCCTGAGAACGGGCAACCCCCGCGTTCCTTTGTGCGCGCAACGCAGACCGAGAAACAGAAGGGGTGGAGCGTTCTCATAGCCAAGGGTTCGAAGTCGGTGATGGACGGCAAGCACACCGCGACCAACATGTACGACCTTGTTGGGTTACAGATAGCCGGCGACATTCGCAAGACCCTGGCAACCGCCGAGTTCGAAAAGCTCGCAGACTCAACTGTTGCAGCTCGGGCAAGGAAGCGGGGGCTCAGTGTTGAGGAAGTGAACAAAGACCCGTTGCACGACACTGGCTATATGCAGACCAGTTTGACCAACCAGACCACAGCTAAGGATGCAGCGCTATGAGCGTACCCGGCAGCAACCTTTTATCCATCGCGCTCACGGTCATCACACCCCAGCAGATAGCGCTGAGCCGAGCCACAGCCCGCGTGGAGAACGCTATCGGTGAATGGGTGACCACGTATGCCGCGCAGGCGCCTGTTGAGGGCTCATGGCAGCCGGTGGACCAAACAAAATACGAGTCTCTAGGGCTCGACCTGACAAAGAAATATTTCATGTTCTATACCACCGAGCGAATCAACTCTATCAACCGAGGTGAGTCACCTGACCTGTGCGAGCGCAACGGGCGCAAGTACAGTACGGTATCGGATGTTCCGTGGAATGACGTAGACGGTTGGCAGTCAGCCATGTTCGTTGACATTGGGGTTGTGGACTGATGAACAATAACGAAATTTCCGCGTTCTTTCGGGCGCAGATGTTGGCAATGCTGACCGAGCAAGGGCACCCTGAGGTCAAGGTTACGGCCAACTTTCAAACCGACAACCAAGGGCGCCTTGATGGTCCGGTGTTGTACTTCGTTGAGATTGCCGATGACCCGCACGGTGCGCAGGGTTACAACACAACGCACGACATTGGCACCGGGCAAACGGTTGATACATCAACGCAGCGGATGCGCATCACCTATCAGGTGCAGGGGTTCGCACCGGTCAACAAAACCGACCTTGCCGCGTTGCGTGCGGGGGATGTCGTCAAGTTGGCGTTGATGTTGTTGAAGTCCCCGCCGTTCATCAAAGCGCTCAAAGCGAACGGTATGGGGATTGAAAAGATACCGTCAACTAAGCCTAACTTTGTAGTCAATGACCGTGCACAGTTTGAAGCTGGCCCGATGTTTGAATTTACTATGAGCTACCGACGTTCCATAATCCAAAAGTCTGCGATAATCGAAACCGCAGAAATCGCAATCCACCGAGTATAAAGGGGCCACCATGCCTATTAGCATTAACCGCTACGTTCCCATCACGTCCGGGGTTGTCGGCGCTCAGGTAGTCGCTGAGCGGTCGCGCTGCGGGCTTCGTTTCACCACTGACCCGAAAGTCCCAGCAGGCAGCGTGGTAACCCTGAGCGATGACATCGGTGCTCTTGCTGCTGCTCTGTTCGGTAGCTCTTCCCCGGATGCTGAGTTCGCTGCGCAGTACGCGGCTTATATCTCGCCACCGCCTGCAAGCAAGGCAAAGGAACTGCGGTTCGCAGCCTATGTTGATGTTGCCCGTGCACCACGCATTTTCGGCGCCGCGATCAAGCCGGTTCTCGCGAGCTTCACCGCTATCACTGCGGGAACGTTGCCGCTGACTCTCGGTGCGGTTTCGGTGTCCTTGACCGGCTTGAACTTTTCCACGGCGTTGACCCTGGCTGACGTTGCGAGCATCCTGCAAGTCGCCATCCGTGCCGCCAACGTTGCACCTGTTTGGGCAACCGCAACCGTGACCTATGACGCCGTTGCAAGTGCGTTCAATCTGGTCGGTGGTGCTACTGGTGTTGCGCCTGTAGCTCTTGGCGTTGCTGTCACTGGCGACGTCGGCACGCTGCTTGGCTGGCGTGCAGCGCTGTCTATTTTCTCGCCTGGTGCAGCCCCACAGCAACCGGTGCAGGCGTTGCAAATTGCTGAGCAAGTGACTGACTCGTTTGGCTCGTTCTCGTACGCTGCTGCGGGTGCTGTAACTGTCGACCAAGCCGAAGCCGTGGCGCTGTACAACGCAGGCTTGAACATCAAATATCAGTTCTACTATCAAGTCACCCTGGCCAACGCGGCGCAGGTGTACGCGCAGTTGATGCAGTACGCGTCGACCGGTTTGATTCTCAACGGCCTGGTAGGTGAGTACAAGGAATCGCTCCCGGCTGCTATCGGTGCGGCAATCGACTACGCCCGCAGCAACTGTGTGGTCAACGTGATGTACCGTCAAGGCCCGTTCGCTAATGAGAACGACGTTAGCGATGACACCACCGCGAACGCAATGGATGCGCTACGCGTGAACTACTACGGCACCACGTCGAATGCAGGCCAGAAGCTTGCATTTTTCCAACGCGGCTATCTGCTTGGTGGTGCCACTGCGCCGCTGGACATGAACGTCCATTTCAATGAGCAGTGGTTGAAATCCTCGCTGCAAGCTGACTTCCTCAGTGGTCAACTCTCCCTTGCCCAAATCGGCGCGGATGACGCAGGGCGCGGCGTGGTCATGGGCCTGCTGTTGGGTCGCGTGATTCAAGCCAAACGCAACGGTGTTATCAGCATCGGCAAGCCGTTCACCGCACTGCAACAGATCGCGGTGACTCAGATCACTGGTGACACTGACGCCTGGCGCGATGTGCAAACCAACGGCTATTGGGCTGACGTTGTGATTGTTCCGTACACTGGCCCGAGCAACACCACGGAATACAAAGCCGTGTACACTCTCGTCTATTCGAAAAATGATGTCGTGCGCAAAATTGAAGGCTCGCACAACCTCGTATAACTTGGAGCGTTAATTATGCCGCTAGATATCAGTTCGACGGGTATTAGCTTTCGCGTCGTTGGGAGCAACACCTACCCGAACGGGGTTACCGTAAGCGAGATTGCTGATGGTACTGACCCGCTCGACATTCCCGAGGTGCAAATTGCTGACAGCGCAATGACCGCCAACGGCACCTTGGTGCACTGGTCGGCGCCTAAGCCCATCCCAATCAAGGTTGCGGTTGTACCTGGCAGCGAGGATGACATTGCATTGCAATACCTCTTTGACGCCAACCGTGCTGCCAAGGGTAAGCGCGTTGCACGTGACGAAGTGTCGTTTATCGGCAACTACCCTGACGGCGGTACTGTGACGCTCTCAGGTGGTCACTGCGGCGCGTACATGCCTGGTCGCTCAGCCACGTCTGCCGGTCGTTACAAAGACAGCGTGTATAGCTTCACATTTGAAAACATCGCAACAACCAAGCCAACGGGGAACTAACAATGTCTGACCTAATCAAGCCGAAGGATGTTGAAATCAAGGACTCTGACGGTGACGTGAAAACGTTCATCGTTTCAAAGATTCCCGCTATCCCAATGCGGGAAGTGATGGCGAAATATCCAGTGAGCAACATTCCAAAACTCGGGGAATACAACGTCTCTGAGGAAGTAATGCAACTGCTCATGCGATACGTCGCGGTTCGGCTTGAGGATGGTCGCGAGATTACATTGGTCAACAAAGCGCTGATCAATAACCACGTGGTTGATGGCGAGCAACTGTTGCGCATCGAGTACGCCATGTTGCAATACAACACAAGTTTTTTCGGTCAAGGCGATCTCTCGACTTTCTTAAGCGGATTGATTGCCAAGCACCTACCGTTGCTTATCCAAACAGTGACGGATTCATTGCATGCATCCTCACCGGGCACGCGGGATCTGTCAGCTTCACCGACCTCAAAACCTCAATAGACATGGAAGATGCGTTTGACCTGTGGGAAATGGTGCAGGTCAACCGCTACAACGAATACCGAGCGGCTGAGTACGCAAGAGAGCGAGGCAAGTAATGGGCGGTATTCTCGACACCTGGGTCACGGTCTTTCAATCCGACACCAAGTCGGTTGATGACGGCAATAAAAAGGCAACCCTGTCTGCTGATGCCCTTATTCATAAACTCAAAGCAACCGACGAAGTTGCAGCCAAAACTGGCTCATCAATGGCCGGCTTTATCACTGGGGCTGCTGGCGCGCTGACTGGCTTCCTGGCTGCGAAGGCGAGCATAGGCGGGGTGTTTGAGTCTGCCAACATGATCGTTGCCTTGCAGCAGACGTCAGACGCTTTGGGTGAAACGATCGAGAACGTTGACGCCTTCGGTAAAGCGGCTGAGGCTGCGGGCGGTGATGCTCAAGGGGCTCGGGATTCGCTCACGGACCTTGCTGAGAAAATGGGCGAGGCAATGAGTGACGCCGAGTCCGGTGCCGCTAAGGCGTTCAAGGCTCTCAACGTAGGGCTCAAGGGTACAGACGGGAACGCAAAGGGTGCCGTAGCTGGCATGCTCGACTTGGCTGCTGCCGTCGAGAAGCTGCCAAAGAACGAAGCCGTTTTTAAAATCAAAGAGCTTGGCATCACCGACAACCGCACCGTTGAAATGCTGTTGAAGGGGCGCACGGAGCTTGAGCGGCTGCTTGCCAAGCAGAAAGAGCAAGGCGTGGTCACCAAGGAGAACGCCGAACAAGCCTTAAAGTTCAAGTCGGCATGGAACGAATTAAGCGCTGGCTTTGAGCGGGCGGGCTTAAGTATCAGCACAAGCTTGATGCCCTACTTCACCAAGGTCATTGACGCATTGGTTGTTGGTTTCGATTGGCTGGAAGACCACAAGGATTTAGTAGCCGGCTTCTTTATCGCTATCGGTTCGGTGGTTGCGGTGATGTATGTCCCGCCAATGCTTGCTGCTGCTGCTGCGACCTTGGCTGCAACCTGGCCAATCATTGCTATTGGTGCGGCCATCGCGCTTGCTGCTGCTGCCTTCGCGCTGATCTATGACGACATCATGAACTTCATTGATGGTAATGATTCGTTCATTGGCCAGATGGTCGAAAAGTACCCGGTTGTCAAAGCACTGGTTGACGGCATAGCAATAGCCTTCAAGTTCCTCGGTCAGATGGCGAGCGACGTTTGGCGCGCAATAACTGTAGGCTTCCAACAGATGATTGACTTCATCATGCGTGGCGTTAAGCAGATCGCTGCCGGGGTGTCCACGGTGGCTGAGTTCTTCGGTATCGGCAGCGAAGGGGAAGACGGGGAGGACGGTAAAAACGCAGGCCCGAAAGAGCCGGTAGGTCGTGCGCGCCCAAGTGGCAGCGGGCAGGATGCGAGCGACATCCCAGGCAACGACACTGTGCGTATGGGTCAGCAGCAGTTGGCAGCAGCCGGTGCCAGCCCGCTCAATTCGACAACAAGTAGCGCAATCACCAACGCCAACAGCAACAGCAAGGTTGAGAACAACTTGAGCGTTGGTGAAATCACCGTAAATGCACCGCAAGCCAAGGACGCTGACGGTATCGCTAAGGAATCGACAGGTGCCCTTGATAAGCAGCTCAAATCAATGCAGGAAAGTTCAGCCAACGGGAGGGCGCGCTAATGGCTTCGACTGACACAAACGTCAACTCGTTGAGTCAAGATGTGATTGCAATTCTTGACGCTGATAATTTGACTCAGTTGTTCCCGCTTGCGGCACCGATGCAGGTTACGGTGCGCGAGCTTTCCAAAATCCTCAGTTTCACGGCTGAGGATGGCAGCGAGAAGTCAGACCATATCGTCTACCTACCTATCGAAATTGACATACCGTTCTTGTTGACCGAGGACATGCGCAACGTCTACGCAGCCTTCAAGCGAGCGTGGAAAACGCAGCAAAGTTTGGTGGTACAGACCAAGGTTGACACCTACTCAAGCATGCTGATTTACGAAATGCCGCACGATGAAAACGCCGAGCAGGGCAATAGCACTGTTGTGCAAATCAAGATGCGGGTTTTCGACACCATCAAACCTGAGTACGGTGCATTACCGCCGAGCAAGGTGTCTAACAAGTCGCAGGCGAGCACCGTTAAGAAAGGCCAGGTGCAGACCACCGAAAGCAACGCACCAACCAAACGCAAAGGTTCGGTGCTGGCGGGGTTATACAACGGATGAGAACTATCTCGCTTGACTCTACCCCAAACCAAGAGCTGTCGGTAACGCTAGACGGCAACCGGTGGGACATCACAATCAAGGAATGCAACGGGGTGATGTGCTGCACCCTGGTGCTGAATGACGTGCTGCTTTTGTCGGGCCAGCGCATTGTCGCGGGCTCACCGCTCATCCCGTACAAGCATATGCAGGGGTCGGGTAATTTTTGGATTCTCACCGAGGACGATGAGTTACCCTATTACGACCGGTTCGGCGTGGACCAACAATTTGTTTACATGCGCTTTGAGGAGGTTTGAAAATGGGGGCTGTTGACTTGCGCCGGGTGCGCGTTGGAATTGAGGTGAGCGGGCGCATCAACTGGTACGAGGGGTTGAAGGTCAAGGCAACAGGCACGAAGTACGCAAACCCCGAGCAGAATGACTGCACCGTGGTCATCACCAACCTCAAGCGCCAGACGCGTGACTTTCTGGTGACCGAGGCGAGTCCATTCAACAGCAACCCGACTCCCAAGCGGCTAATCCTTGAGGTTGGCAGGGTATCCACCGGGTTGACCCGCATATTCGTTGGGGACATCACTGCGGCTGAGCCTAGCATGCCGCCAGACATCGAACTCACCATCACCGCGAAGACTGCCAACGCGAGCAAGGGCAAGCTCTCTGCGAAGTCCGCAGGGGCTCAGAGCAAGCTGAGTGCAATAGCCAAGTCAATCGCTGATGACATCGGGGTAACGCTCGACTTCCAGGCACAAGATAAGAACATTGGCAACTACACGCACAGTGGACCTGAGCTAAAACAGGTTGAGCTGTTACAACAGGCCGGTGGCGTCAGCGCCTACATTGATGACGGCAAGCTAGTTGTGAAGGATGCAAAAATGCCGCTCACTGGTCGCATCCGCATCCTGAATAAAAACACCGGGATGGTGGGCGTACCTAAGCCAACGGAGAAGGGCCTAAAAGTGACCTTCCTGATTGATGCAGACACGGTCCTCGGTGGCGCCCTGCGGCTTGTGTCGCAGATCAACCCGGCAGCCAATGGTGACTACGTGATCACGCAGCTTGCGTTTGATGTAGCGACCCATGACGCGCCGTTCTACTACACCGCATTGGCGACCCGAGCATGACCGACATTCAAAAGCCGAACAGCCAGCAGGCCAACAGCGGCAATATGGGTGGNATNACCAATGAGTTCCTTGCCAACTGGTTGCGCAACGAGGTTGACGGCATGGTGCCCGCCCGCGTGGTCAGCTACAACGACGCCACTAACCGCGCAGTGCTGCACCCTATCGTTATGATGGGCGGTACAGACGGCAGCAAGGTTGCCCGCGCCGACGTGCACAACATCCCGGTGTACCGCTTCGGGGGTGGGGGTATCTTTATGCGCTTCCCGCTCAAGGCTGGCGACCTGGGTTGGTTGGCAGCCAATGATAACGACATCAGTTTGATCATGCAGGGTGGCGGGGTTGAAGACTGGCCAAACACCGAACGTCAATGCAAATTCAGTGACGCTGTATTCTTCCCCGACACGCTCAAGTCTTGGATCATCGACGGGGCCAACGCAGACAATGCGGTTTGGCAGACCCTGGACGGGCAGGTGTGCGTATCCCTTGGCGTTAGTGGCGTTAAGATTAAAGCCGGGGTGTCGTCGATCACCGTTACGCCCGCAGGTATCACCATGCTCAGCCCTGCTGGCACGCTCAAGCACAACGGCAAGAACGTAGGCGATACCCACGCGCACAGCGGTGTAACTACCGGTTCCGGCACTACAGGGGTTCCAACGTAATGCGCACTTTTCAGGTCGACGAAAACAACAATTTTGTGATTGGTGCCGATGGGCAAATACCAATCGTGGGGCCACTGCCGTCAATCATTCAGACAGCCCGTCAATACTCGCAAGCTCGACGCGATGAAATGATTTACAAGGCCGATGAGGGCGTGCCGTACGCGATGATTGCGTGGGCTGCTGATCCCAACGAGGCCGCGTTTGAGGTGGCTCAACGGCAACGTCTGTTGCAAGTCGAGGGTGTCAACGCGGTCACAGCGTTTGAAATCATCCGCGTTGGTGAGGTTTTAAAGTACACTGCGACCCTGGACACCATCGAAGGGGAGCTAGTCATTAATGGCCAACTATGAGTATGTAGTTGCAACGGGTTTACTTGTCCCCGACACCGCAACAATCCTTGAGGAAGTAAAGGATGAGTGGCGCGAAGCCTATGGTGCGGATGTAATCCTTGAGCCTGAAACGTCACAAGGCGTGATTGTCGTACAGGACACCGAGATTCGTGACGCCACGGTTCGCAACAACGTAGCCGTGGCCAACCAGATCAACCCTGATTACGCGGGCGGTCCATTCCTTGACGCTATTTGGGCGCTCACTCGTGGTAGCCGCAAGGGTGCAACGCGCAGCACTATCACTGGTGTAATTCTCGGTGGGCAAACAGGTACGACCGTCCCTGCGGGTTCCGTTGCCGTCGTTACGACTTCGGGTGCGCGGTTCTTCACAACCACTGCGGTCATCATTGGTGAAACAATCCCCGGTGTTGCAACAGTTGATTTTATTGCTGAGGACTACGGGCCAATCGGTGTACTGGCAGGCGGGCTCAATGCGGTCGCCTCAGGTGTGCTCGGTTGGGAGACGGTCAACAACCCTAACCCCGCAGTGGCTGGCAAGCTTGCTGAGTCTGACATTGCGGGTCGTCGTCGTCGTCGCCTGACCCTGGCGCTGCAATCGGTCGCAATGCCCGAGGCGATCATTTCAGGGCTCTACGCGATTGAGGAAGTCGACTCGCTACAGTTCCGCGAGAACATCGCGCCGACAACGCAGGTCATTGACGGCATATCCCTCGTTGCGCATAGCATTTGGGTTTGCGTGCGTGGCGGGTCAGATGTGCAGATCGCTCAATCCCTGCTCGAAACCAAGGGCATTGGTGGCGGCTATAACGGCGCGGTGTCGGTCAGTGTGGTTGAACCGTCAAGCGGCCAAACATACGTGATCAAATTCGACCGCCCAACCCTGGTCACTCTGTTTGTTCGCATTACTGCCAAGTTCAACAACACCGATGGCGCGACCATCATTCCGAACGCGGCAATGGCGTACGCAACTGGTGAGATTGAAGGTGATGCAGGTCTGATTGTTGGTGCATCGGTGAGCCCGTGGGAATTCGCAGGGGCTGTCAATCAGGTAGAACCACGTATCAAGGTCACCAAAGTTGAGTTATCAACTGATGGTATAACCTGGAACTCTAACGTGCTTGCTATCGCGCTCAATCAGCAGGCAGACCTGACCATTGCACGGGTTCTAGTGGTGGCAGCATGAGCCGCGTTCAAGCGCTGGACACAAGCGTCAACGTTCTCAAGGCGTTGCTTTGGCAACATGATGGCGCTGATAAGCTGGTGATGTTGGCCACGCTGAAACAGCAATGGTACGAGCATAACCAAAGCGAGTTTTGGAACAACTGGGTGCGCGACGTCTTCAACATTGATACGGCCAATCAGTTTGGCCTGGCGGTGTGGGGGCGTATCCTTGACGTACCCATGCAGGTTACGTCGGCCCCGGACGTCGGCAAGCATGCCTTTGGTTTCGGTACTGCTAACCGCAACTTTGGAAACGGGAATTTTGGAAACAAGGCGAGCAACACCATTGGCCTGACGGTTGACCAACAGCGCTTGATCATCCACTTGCGCTATTTCAAGCTCACCTCACGCGGTACGGTGCCGGAAACAAACCGGTTTCTAAAACAGATATTCACCGACGAAGGTATGGGGCGCGTGTTCGTTACCGACCCGTACGACATGAGTTTTGTGACATACTTTTTTGAACAAGCGCCGAACAGTCAGGTGCAGTTCATTTTAGACCATTACGACCTGCTGCCCCGACCGGCAACCGTGGGTATCAAATATCAAATTCAGACGCGACCGTCTTTCGGTTTCGGTTCAAACCACCTCAATTTTGAAAACGGGAACTTTGGTGCATAATTATGGCTAAGCGTTTTGTAGTTCCGTTCGCCGCAACCGGCGACAAGACTGTAACACCTGACGCAACCGACCCTGCTGGCGCTATCAGCTACTCGCAGGGGTGGGGTTCGCAATATCAACTGCCGGATACGGACCCATCTTATCGCCCTGTAGGGCGCCAGGAAATGAACGGGGTACTAAACGACATCACAGGNGCAATTGCCGAGCTTCAAACGCTGGGTTTTCCCGAATGGGTTGCGGTAACCGGTCTAGTTACCCCATACGCAATAAACGCTTGGGTACGGCGGCTAGGCCTGGTGTATGTGAACACCGTGACCAACAATAGTGCTGCACCTGAATCAGTTGGAAGTGGGTGGGCGGAATTTTCAACACTGGTTACAGGGCGCAGGATTGGGACACGTGTTGTATCGGCTAGCGGTACATTCGCACCAACTGTAGGGGCAAAGTTTTTCAGAGTACGCTTGCAGGGTGCTGGCGGTGGCGGTGGCGGTTGCCCTGCAACGGGTGCAGGGCAAGGTGCCTGTGCTGGTGGTGGTGGTGGTGGGGCGTACTGTGAATCTTGGCTTACTGCGGCGCAGGTTGGGGCAGGTATTGCTGTAACCATCGGTACAGGCGGTACAGGCGGTACAGGCGTAAGCGGCAACGCAGGGTCAGCTAGTTCTGTTGGCGCACTTCTTACCGCACCGGGTGGTAGCGGGGGTAACGTTACCGGCGTACTTACATCAAGTGTCGCAGCGCTTTCATACGGCGGTAACGGTGGCGCGTTAGCCTCGGGCGGCAATGTTATAAATACCAACGGAATTACCGGCTTTTTTGGTTATCAAATTAACGGTACTGTTGGCGGTGCCGGTGGTGGTGCCCCAATTAGCGGCGGAGGCGGCGGCGGAGGCTCTAATGTGGCAGCCACGTTTGTCGGGGCGGATGGTTCATCGCCGGGTGCAGGTGGCGCAGGTACAGTGAGTACACAAAGCCAGGGGGCTAAAGTTGGCGGTCGTGGTGCCAACGGTGTTTGTATTGTCGATGAGTATTTCTAATGAAAATTTATGCACAGCACTATCAAGGCTTGGTGTCAGAAGTAATTGCAACTGAGTTAGATATCAACACTCTCTATACGCCTGAGTTTGTTTCGACATTAATTGACGTAACTGATTATGACCCGCCAGTGCAATCAGGTTGGCAAGTTGTCGAGAACCCCGATGGTTCGTTTACCATCGGCCCCTATGTGCCAACCCCGGCTGAGGTTTTGGGTTCCCAAAGTC
>Ga0065713_1000903_pt1 | contig 12001 bp, 27 predicted proteins | sample MisBulReplicate2_FD_59100 | JGI IMG/M metagenome (GOLD analysis project Ga0065713, IMG submission 59100) | Miscanthus rhizosphere microbial communities from Kellogg Biological Station, MSU, sample from Bulk Soil Replicate 2: eDNA_1 v2 (version 2) | ecosystem: Environmental > Terrestrial > Soil >... | reverse complement strand
GCCAACCAGAGACTATAAAATAGCATGACTGTTGCTAATGCGCAATCTGTTTCGCTAATCGTCAGCATTCCATTCAGCAGCCAGCCATACGATAAGGTAGGTCAGTGCAGCGCCGAGCGCGATATAGACGATGCAGTCGATCATTTGACCGCATCTATGACATTTTGCAACTTAAACGGAGCAACGCCATACGAATGCGATGGGTTGTTGAGGTTTCCATAAACGGCATTCTGGACCGCGATGGCAATCTTCATATCGCGATTATCTCGATCTATCTTCGCCAGTTCGCGCGCCACTTCCTGCACCTTAGCCATCGGCACTACGTCTTGCACTTCGCACGCATGCGCCAAAGCCGCGTTAGCAATCGCATTGGCTACGTGGCCGTCAAAGCGCGGCGCGAACTTGTCGCCAGCCCCATACACTTCGTCAACGGCTTCCGCCCATACCATGCTTAGGTGGGTGTCGGTGATGGTAGAAAGTGGATATTCGGCATGAGGCTTGATTCGGTATTCATAATCCTCTCCGAACATTGGCGTTCCCGTTGGGGTCCACCATGACCCATCATCTTTACGCCGCTGAATTTCAGCCCCATCGGCCCAAGCGTGGATTATCTCTGCATGTACGTGCTTTCGTGCCATTCTATTCTCCGGTAGTGGTTTTATGGTTCTTTGCGGCAATGATCGCCTTGTATTCGGCGCTCTTGTACAGCGTGCTGGTGGAAATTCCCCGCTCCAGATGGCAGTTCCCTGCTTTCCCAATACTTCCCATGGTGATGGTGAATGCTTGCTCATTCAAAATACCCCTTTTCGGTGAATTTGACTTCGTTTTGTGCGCCCCAAGCAGCCACGTATTCGATCAGGCTTGCCATGCGCTTGATTGACATCCCCGCCGAACTCTCGCGCAGGTTCACAAATTCACCCGTGAATCCCGCCACGATGTCCGAACCTTCGCCCGCTTCGATCATGTGTGCGCTGATGAACAGGATTTTCCATTGCGCCAGCTTTAGCGTGCGGCCCATGTATTTCTTTTGCTTCGCCACATCACCGCACATCGCATGGAACCTAGCGTTTTGAACTAGCAAGCGATCAGGCGGCCCGACACGCATCTGATCGCCAACCTCCATTTCATCGACCACGTAGCGCAGATACGCCGCGTTGGTCGCGCTTTTCAGATAAAGGCGCTTGGTCGTCATTTCAGCACCCCATGCCGCCGCGCCTGCTTGACATACGCTTCCAGCCGCTCGCCCCATCCCTGAAGCGTGTAGCCAGCCTCCCGCCCCATGTTGGCTATATCGGCGTCAGTCAGGTCAAACCGGATCGCTGGGCGCTGCCGTGAAGGCGTTCAGCACGGCCAAGACTTCTCCGGTCGGCTGGTCGGACACCAGCGTTGCAGCCCCGGCGAATGCCATCGCCTGCTTGCGCTGCTGGTCGTAGTTGGCCTGCTCGATCAGCCGAAGCGTGGCTATCTCGGCAAGCTCGGCGTCATCGGATCGGCGGTTGTGTTCTGCTTCCATGTTCATCTTTCAACGGGTTTTCGGCCATGCTGCCGGTTTGATGGAGGCTCGCTTAGCAGCCAAGCCGTGAATATCAGATGCGCAGTCGCCCATTTTCTCGACCGTATGGCTGCACACGGACAGCAGATTAAAAACCGCCTCCAGGTCCGGCAAACCGTTGCTGTCAGGCTGCACAGCGCGCAACACTTGCGCAGCACTCGCGCCCAAACTGCCGCACATCATTTGCATCTGCTTCTTGGCGTCCTCGTGTGCGCTGCGAATTGTCGCGTACTGACCACGAGCAATCAGCAGGTCTTGCGGAATGGAAGCGAGGTCCATTACGCCACCTCTTGGGTTGCGGTTTCGAATTCAGCCTTGCGACCGTTGTAGATATTGGTTGCTGCCGTGACCGCATCAACGTTGTTAAATCCCTTGGCGTACTTGAAAGCAACCGCAAAAGCCTTTTGCAGCCCTTCCAGCGATTCGGCGTCGAGCATCGCCATCTGGCTATCCTCGAACTCGGCGTCGCTGAACGCTGGCGGTGCTACGCCCATTTCCAGCCACTCCAGCAGCATCTTCCCTGTGTCTGGCGTGATCTTCATGTACTGACCGTCAAACAGGCTTGTACGGTCCTTGCTGGCGCTGGCGATGTGCTGCATATCCACATCGAGCATGACCGTGAATTCGTACTCCATGCCTTCGCGCTGCACCGGAGCCATGCCGACCTTCTTCGGCTCCTGTTTGCCCTTCGCATTGACCTCAAGGACGTACTCCTGCTTGGCGCGCATCGTGGCGATAATATGGCAAGGCGATGACAGCATTGCATCAACCAGCGCGTTATGTTCTGGCGTAATCGTGCGCCATGCCGCGAAGCTGTTTGTGCCACGGTCGGCCATTTTGCCCTGCTTGTCGAGCAAGCCGCCATCGCCGCTCCATGCGTGGGACAGGCTGTCAATAATGACCGTGTTGTAACCAGCCTTCTCGAATGCCTTGATCGCCTGAATATACTTGGCGACGGTGTACGGCGCTTCGATGCTGATGATGTCGTAATCGCCCAAATGCGCGTACAGGTCGCCGCTGCCGTGTTCAGTGTCGATCAGGCCTACTTTGCCGCCAAGCCCGAACGCCAGCAACAATGCGCTGTAGGTCTTGCCTGCGCCGCTTGGTGCTGCGATACCAAGCCGCAATTTGGCCTTTTTACGCTCTGCTTTTCTGATTTCCATTTTTCTTCTCCAGTTGATTTGCCAATTTAAAACGGTGTGCCGCTTGCTTGTGCCTCTGCCACTTCGCGCAGATGGCGCTCTCGCTCGGATTGCGTATCCCAAATGCGGACGGTTCCAACTGCTTGCGCGGTCGCCTTGCGGTATTTTTCGCGGTACGCCTCCGCTTGTTGCTTACTCATTACGTGTGGCAAATTCATTCTTCTTTTCCTTGGTTGATTATTCCCATCGCCGCCAAGTGCGCGGCCATCGTGTCAGCCTTGAACGGATGCTTGGCGCGGTATTCTTCGCCAAACTCGGCATCGTATTCCTTCGCCTGGGCGGCTATGTTGGCGTCAAACGCTTCGATGTAAGCCTCGGCGCGCTCGTCGCTGATGCGGTCGGCGTGGGCTTGCTTGGTATCGCGGCGGTAGAATTCGCGGGTCATGGCTTAGCCTTGCCAATTTCAGCAGCGGCGCGAACGATGGTGCTTCGTACAGCGCTCGCCGGGTCTTTTGCGTCGATCTGCCAGAATGGCGGATAGAACTCGCTGTCTCCAGGGGTCCAGACGCCGATGCCAACGCCGCTTGTTGGGTTCGGGCGGTAGTTCAGATCGACGCGAAGGCCAAGCTTCATCGCCAGGCGCAGCGCGTCGCCGTCGTCGATAAGCGGGTTCCAGAGCGGCACATCGACCTCGCCGATATTGATGCCGCGCCCGAAAATTTCGCTGTCAACGTAGGCGTGATATTTGAGCCCGGCCGCTTTCGCCGCCATCTCCAGCAGTTCGCGGTCGGCGCTCATGGCTTGGCTTTCGGATCGGAGGCAAGGCCGCGCCACTCGGCATACTGCACGTTGCTTTTGATGTGCTTATTGCACTTGGCCGAATACGGCGTTGAGCAGTACGCGCGCCAATATTTACCATCCCAGTATGAATACGCTTCACGCCCATTTATCGGAAACTTGCGCTTAAATACGCCTTTCTGCCCCGGCACAGTTTTGCGGCCATCGTGCCACTTCGTCAGCTTAGCCATTACACGCACCTCACAAGCCATTGGCCGATAACCGCGCAAGCAGCAACCGCAGCAAGCACGATCCCCTGATTGCGGTCTGTGTAGGCGATTGCGCCGAAAAGAATGGTTTTCATAGTGACACCTTAAAACGGGATATCGGATTCGTCGGAAGCGCTGACATTCAGCGGTGAATTCTCAATGCACAGAAGCTGCTGAATCAATCCTTCAATCTTTGTGCATTTAGCGGTGGAATCGGCGCGGATTGTTGCGGCCTCTTGGCGCAAAGCTGAAACCTTGTTATCAACAAGCGTATTTATATCCAATACATCAACTGTTATCTCTGCTGTACCTGCCAGCGTCCACCCAGCAGTCGCCATATCATTATTGGAATAAATGAGGGTGGCAATACCTTCTGGCGTTTGCAATTCCTTCGGCGTCACGCTGTTGTACTGCGTAATCCATGCCTTAACTGTCGTCGTTACTTTTGTCCATTTCATCTTCTCCGGTTGTGCTTCTGGTTGCCGGCTGTTCTGCGCCGATGAACAAACTATGCCATGCCTAAAATAAATTTGCAAGAATTTTCGTGCAGGTTCGATGCAGATTCCTGCTTGCGTTCAAAATCATACTGAGGCATACTATCAGGGCGGATTCCCCGCTTTGGAGATAAGAAGATGGATACAACACTGGAGTATGTACGTGCTCAACTTGACCGACGAGCAAGCGAAAAACAATTGGTATTGGTCGCTGCTGGCGCTTCGGTCAGCCTGCGCACGCTTCAAAATATCCGTGCTGGCAAGGGCGCGCAGTTCGGCACCGTCGCCAAGCTGGACGATTACCTGAAACGCACTACGCGCCGTAAGCGGCTGGATGAGGTGGGAGTATGAGCGCCGTTGTCATAGGCCAAACCCTGTATGAGCCGCGTAGCGGTGGTGCATACTTTAGAGAGCATACCGTTGTCGGCATCGGCAGGAAGTGGATTATGCTTGACGGAAAAGCCCGGTGCAGTATTGATGGTCTTATGCTTGACTGCGGCGGATACGGCCCGCGTCAGCTTTATACTGACATCGAAGCGTATCGCGCCGAAGGCATGTTGTCTGCTGCGTGGCGCGATTTGAGTCGGGATTTACAATATTCGAATCGGCCAACATCGATGACGGTCGAGACGATCAACGAAATCCGCGCTCAACTCGGGCTGCGAGTTCTCGCGAAGACTGACCCATCATGACCGCCTTCGACCTCATCGCGCGGAAGCAGGTGGTCGGCCAAGAGGATGCAGAGCCTACGATCATGGCGCTGTCCGTCTACCTGGACGCCGCCAAGCGCGGCCAATGCCCACCAGTCGGAGCCAATACGCTTACCTCAAACATGATCGTCGCCTGCTATCTGGCAAAGGCGCTGAAATTGCCGCTGCTGCACAAGCAGACGATGGCAGGGTTCGCGGCATTGACCAAGGCCACGGAGCGTGAAGGCGAGTTCCTGAACCTGACGACCGGCGAACACAAGGCGCTGAGTGAAGTGCTGCGCAGTTATTTCAGGATATTGCCGATGGTGCAGGTTGGAACGCTAACGGATGCGAGTCGGGAATCAGCCCGATTAATGGGAATTTCGTTATGAGCGCGCCCACCTACAATATCGAAAAGATCAGTGACTTTCATGCCATCCCTGCTGATCGGCTCGATGACTGCATTGCCGATTTCGCGTACTGGCTGCACGTCTGCCGCAAGCATGCCGAACTTACCGCAGCGGCAACGACAATGCTTGGTGCTCCTGCTACGTTTTGCACCGACACTATGCAGTGGTGCGATGACGGTATTCGCGGAATCAGCGAGCTAAACGTGGTCTGCGAGGGTAAAACCATCGCCACTATACCGATTCGGCCATGAAGCGCTCACCGATGGTCCGTACAGCCTTCGCCAAGAAACCAGCCGCAGAGCCAAAGGTTCGCCTCCGTCGCTGCGCTGTGAAATCCTGCCGCTTGCCGTTCGCGCCGCGCAGCATGACGCACAAGTGCTGCTCCCCGGCCTGCGCAGAGACTTTAGTGATTTCCGATAAAGTCCGTAAATTGCGTATAGAACGGCAGGAAGGACTCGCCAAGCTAAAGACACGCGCCGATTACTTCAAGGGCGCACAAGCCGCTCTAAACGCTTGGATAAGGCTAGTGCGCGACAAGGATAAGCCGTGCATTTCCTGTGGCCGGCATCATCAGGGGCAATTCCACGCCGGTCACTTCCTGTCGCGTGGCGCGCATCCGAACCTCGCGCTGGTCGAAAATAATCTGGCCAAGCAATGCCAGCCCTGCAACGTCCATTTATCTGGCAACGCTTTGAACTACCGGCGCGGACTAATCGAGCGCATCGGCTTGGAGGCGGTCGAGGCGCTGGAATCTGACGACACGCCACGCAAGTACAGCATCGAAGACCTGAAAGCAATTACAGCCCATTATCGCAAAGAACTGAAAGGAGCATCAGCATGACCGAGCCACTGGCAATCCCTAGCTTCACCGAACTTGACCGCGATCCGTCGTTTGTCGCGCTACCGCATAGCGGGTCAATCCACGCACGCGCAGAAATGGGCAGGCAGCGCCAGCAGCAGATATTCGACTGCTTGGCGAATGGGCCGCTAACGGTCGCGCAACTGGTCGCCAAGACCGGCATCGGCATCACATCGGTGGGCTATTACTTGCGCCGCATGATGACCGCACCGCGCGTTGTTCGCGTCACAGGCTTTGCGCCAAGGATGGTAGCCGGTCGCCGCGCCGTGTTCTACGGCCAAGGTTCCGCGCCTGACGCGCAGCCGCCAGTGATGACGGATGATGAGCGCGACTCGTTAATCGACCGCAACGCCGTACAGCGCAGCGTCGCCAAATCCATCGCGCTTGCCACCAGCCGCCCGCATTCGTGGCTTTCCTCGCTGGGACTCTGACCATGGCCGCGAAAAAAAGGCCTCCCCACCTATGCCGAGCAGACCGGGCGCATCCTGGCAGCGCTGCAAAAGGCCGCCATGACCACAGCCGAACTACGCGTCCTGATGGGCGTATCGGATCGTTCAGTCAACAATTATCTCAACCAGCTTGGCAATGAGCCACGACTGGTCCGCATTGCCGCATACAGGGGCCGTGCGCCGCTGTACGGCCTTGGCAGTGCGCCTGATGCACCGTTCGCAAACAAACGCCTCATGGCGCTTCCTGCGAAGGATGAGGACGAGCTAGACCTGTGCGACCGGCGCGATGCTCAGATGCGCGCTGATCTTGTCCGGCAAGCGGTCGAGCAGGCCACCAGCAGGCAGCAGTCATGGGCCAGTGCGCTGGGTTTGTAGCACGCTTGTATCGCGGACTTTGTGACCAGCATCACAAAGTCCGTTGTTTCCTGAGAACATTTGATCGGCGTCAACAAACAGCTTGCGTATTGTCATAAATAGTCTAGAATTATCTGTGTCGAATCACTCGGCGCAAGGCTGTAGCGGCCTATTACACAAAGACAATCATCTATCCATGAACCATCCTGGCAGTCCATCTTTTGAGACCCTTCAAGGCGCCCGCCGTCTTTGTGTGGGAACGCTACCTCATTAGGTGGGCTGCCAAAATGGCTTATGGCCAAGAAAGAATAAAAATGACAACCGTTACTTTAGTGATCCCAACTCAATTTGAGACGCATGTTTTTGTCAGCGATTGTGGAAATGAAATTGTCATTAGTCAAACTTGCGCACAAGGCGGTGACGACGACATTGTAATAATTCAGCCAATGCACGCGCGGGCGATAGCCAAAGCCATTATCGCGGCTCGTGATGCTATTGCTGGAAAAGGCGTCAACGATGCGTGACTATTCCAAAGTCGGCCCGCAGTTCTGGATCGGAAAAACCGGCAAGGCATTGCGCCGCGCTGGCATCGAGGCGCAACTAGTCGGCCTGTACTTACTGACCAGTCCGCACGCCAACATGCTTGGCCTTTACTACCTAGCACAAGAAACGATAGCACACGAAACCGGACTCGGCCTTGCGAAATCGCAAAAGGGAATGCAGGCGTGTATCAGTGCCGGGTTTTGCTCATACGATGCCGAAACCGAAATGGTGTGGGTGCATGAAATGGCCTTCTACCAGATCGCGGATAACCTCGTTCTGACGGACAAGCGCGCTAAGGGCGTGCAGAACGAATACAACAGCTTGCCGGATAACCCGTTCCTCGCGCGCTTCTTCGGCAAGTATTCTGCTCCGTTCTCGATGACATGCCTTCGAGGGGACTTCCGCTCGGAAGATCGGGGCTTGGAAGCCCCTTCGAAGCCCCTTGCAAGCCAAGAACAAGAACAGGAGCAAGAACAGGATCAGGAAAAGGAAAAAGCACACGATCAGGAAAACCTTGCCCCGGCTGTCGCCGTCGCCGCAAAAAAGGTCGAGCAGAAGGAAGACCCGAACCCGTTCAACTTGCTGACATGGCAAGCCTACAAGCAGGCCTATACCGAGCGCTATTCGGTGCCGCCGATCCGAGACGCGGCGACCAATGCCAAGATCAAGTCTATCGTCAAAGGGCTTGGCGCGGAAGCGCCGATGGTGGCGACGTTCTTTGTTTTCCACAGCGGATCGCGCTACGTGGCTGGAATGCACCAGATTGGCTTTCTGGCGACCGACTACGCCAAGCTGCGCACCGAATGGGCGACCAATACCCTGATGACGCAGGCCAAAGCGAACATGACCGACAAGACCGCGACGAATCTGGATGCGTTCGCGCCATTGATTGCAGAGGCAAAGGCTCGTGAAGCTGCCGCCAACTACGTGAAGGATTGGGAATGACATCGAGCCGAGTTATCGAAGCAATCGCCGTGACTGCCGAGCTGTGCGGGCGCACCTTTTCCCCTGCCGCTGCAATGATGTTTGCCAGCGACCTTGACGGCTTTCCTGAAAGCGCCGTGCTGCTGGCTTTGACCCGCTGCCGCAAGGAGGTGCGTGGCATGATGACGATTCAGGACGTTATCTCGCGCATTGACGATGGCCGTCCAGGCGTCGAGCAGGCTTGGGCGATGATCCCGCAGGACGAGAACACATCCGTGGTATGGACCGACGAAATGGCGGCAGCATGGGGCACGGCGGCATCGCTGCTGCGTGAGGGTGACCGGATCGGCGCGCGCATGGCGTTCAAAGAGACTTACGCCAAACTGGTATCGGATGCGCGCGACCAGAAGGAGCCGCCGAAGTGGACTCCATCGTTCGGGGATGACCGGTACGGCAGGCAGGCAGCAATGGCCGAAGCGGTACGCATGAACCGACTGACGCTCGATCATGCCGTGCTGGTGCTTGGCGACGAGCTTGGGGAGGGCTTGATTCGCACGCTAGGAGTGACAAAGCATCCACTGCTTGCACCGCCTAGCGCGGAAGGAAAAGAGCGCATGAAGGCCCTGATGCTGACCTTGAAAGCGATTGTCACATGAGTCGCCTTGCGCAAGCAGAAGCCGAGGCGCGGCACCCATTGCGGTTTGCCGCTGGTGGCCGCGATGAAAAGTCATGGGCCAAGCGCTTCGTGTACCGGTATGAGAACGGCGACAAGACGTTGACCACTGTGCAAATCCACTTCGCCTACATGGCACTGGAATTGCCGATCCCGACCGGAGGACAGCCATGAGCAGCCACCTTTCAAGCGACGCCGAGCTACGCGCAGAGCGGCAGACCGAGCGCCTGACGCTGATAGCGATGGGTCTAGGCGATCCGCAGACTGAAACGCGAAAACTTGCAGAGCAAGCCTGCGAGATACTTTGGCCGCACGAACTTGACACGCTGGCGGCAGCGCGGAAAACGATGGCGCTGCTGATGCTCAAGCTGGCGGTGTGGCACGTAACGGGGAAATCATGAATAACAACGGAGAAAAGAATGGCATGGTCAATCAGCAACGCAATGATGAGAAATTACGAGTCCTTGAGCTATTCGCGGGAGCGGGGGGGGGCATCCTTGCCGACGAATTACTCGGATGGAGAACCATCTGCGCTGTCGAATACAACGCCTATGCCAGATCAGTATTACTGGCCCGACAGAACGACGGAACACTCTCGGCTTTCCCGGTTTGGGATGACGTGCGAACGTTTGACGGAAAAACCTTGGCGCGGAATTGTTGATATGGTATCTGGCGGGTTTCCATGCACGAACATCAGCGCATCGGGCGACGGATCGGGAATCGACGGAGAAGCCAGCGGGCTATGGGGCGAAATGCGGCGGGTTATTGGCGACGTACAGCCGCGATATGTCCGCGTGGAAAACGGCCCAATGCTCACTTCTCGCGGACTCGGACGAGTTCTCGGAGACCTGGCCGCGATGGGGTTCGATGCGGAGTGGGGATGCCTATCAGGCGGGAGTTTCGGCGCCAACCATGTACGAGATCGAATCTGGATCATTGCTACCCACTCCGACGTGCCACAACTCGAAAGAAGGAGCATATCCAGCCGAATATACAAGGAATACACCAACCTTGGCCACTCATGTTGGTGGGAAAATCCACCCGAACTTCACAGAATGGATGATGCGGTGGCCTTTGGACTGGACCGACTTAAAGCCATTGGCAACGGGCAAATTCCGGTCGTGGCGGCTACAGCATGGCGAATCCTATCCGGTGAGCCATGATCCGAGGCGGTAGCGCAACATGCGCGTCGTGCGCCAGCTTTCCGCGCGAATCGCTGCAAGGCGCTGGCATGGGAGTTTGCGCGATCTTCGGCAAGCCGCAAGCCTATTTCGATAGCGCTTGCGTGCTGCACGATCCGGCAAAGGATAGGGCGCAGAGGCGGGCGCTGGCGGTGCGGCTGATGCAGTCGAAATAACGCTTGCGCGCATTAAACACATGTGCCACACTTGGAGCCTCAATAAGCAATCAAAGAGGCTAGCAAATGAAAATCAAAGTTCGCATCACCAGCAAGTATGGCAAGGAAATGATTTACCCGGCGTGCGAGAAGGCAGAACTGTTTTGCAGTATCGCCAGCGCCCGGACGCTGACGCGCGCCAACATCAACTTCATCAAGCAGCTTGGCTACGAGATCGAAATCGTAGCCGAAGCTGCGCCCAGTCTGTAGTTCAACAATAACGAAACCGGAGAAGAAAATGACGCCAGAACAGAAATTGAAGCACATGATCCTGATTCACTCTATGGGGTATCAGGATTTGCCAGCGCCGGAAAGCGTGACCGCCGAGAACATCGATGAACTGTACGAGGCTGGCGATGATGACTATGCGCAGGATGCGCGGTACGAAGTGCGTGAAGGCGAAGTGGAAACTGACATTGACGCTCCATCATCGCGCCACTACGAATCGAAGTCGGTAGCCGCCAAAGCGCCGGATGGCTCGTGGGTCGGCTGGACGTACTGGTACGGCGGCGGCAAGCACGGCGAGCCGGAGGCTATCGACTGGATGGATTCGGCCTACGATCTGACATGCGTTGAAGAAGAAAAAGTTGTTACCGTGCGCACGTTTTCCAAGGTGTCAGCATGATCCCCCGCAGCCTGGCAGACATCGAAGCTGCCGACCGTGTGTCCGAACTCTTGAACGAAGTTGCCGATGTGTTGATTAGCAACAACTGGCGCGGCGATCTGATCGAGAGGTTACGTGACCTTGCCTCGTCCCCTGCTGCTGCGGTAAGCCAAGCCCCGACCGACCTGTCGAAGCGGCTGCGCGATATCGCACAGGAATTCGGTGGCGGTGGCTCGACCACCCTTTGCACGGATCAGGTCATGGATGCGGCTGATGAAATCGAGCGCTACTACGGCGGAATGATGGCATGGAAGCAGACCGCAGAGAAGAAGGACCGCGACTGGCAGAACGAAGTCACGACATCACACGAAGCCATTGCCGGGGCCGTTGCGCGCGGCTGGTGCCACAAATCATGCGCCCACAAGGTCATGGACGAGCAACTGGCCTATGCCATCGTCCGCGAAGTCGAGGCACTTTTTGTAGCGCCAGCCGATGCAGGCATTCGCAGCGCGGCACTGGAATCCGCAGCGCAGCTTGTCGAATCGTTCTGCGCATCGGACGACAGCGACACCGAAGAAGCTATCAACACAATACTGTGCCAGCGCGCGACGCGCATTCGCGCTTTGAAGGAGGCAAAATAATGGACAAGATCAATACTGCGGCCCCTGTGGGTAATTTAGGGGATGGCGATCGAGCCGAGTTCGAGCGCGAAATGCTGCGGCTCGATATTTGCGACGACGAAGGCTTAGAGCGTTGCAATGGAAACTACGTCGATGAGCCTACGCAGGCGGCATGGGGATCATGGCAAGCCCGCGCCCTGCTTGCCGCTCGTGCTGCGCCAGGTGTGCCAGCACCAGTAGCGAGGA
>Ga0065713_1000902_pt1 | contig 13464 bp, 13 predicted proteins | sample MisBulReplicate2_FD_59100 | JGI IMG/M metagenome (GOLD analysis project Ga0065713, IMG submission 59100) | Miscanthus rhizosphere microbial communities from Kellogg Biological Station, MSU, sample from Bulk Soil Replicate 2: eDNA_1 v2 (version 2) | ecosystem: Environmental > Terrestrial > Soil >... | reverse complement strand
CGCTACACCCCCGGTAGCGGCTGTGGTTACCGGGCCAATCTGCCTTTTATCTATTTCCATTTTCTAACTCCCCAGTCAGTTATCGTTTAAAGATTTCCAGTAGTGCTACCCGTGTTTGGGCTTTGTCGAAGTATACAAGGTGTGATTTGAATGCTGCACGTAGTACGCTTATTTGTCTGTCATTGTTGAATAGTAGCTTCTTTCCGTTGCCCATGTTTTCCGGAACGATGGTGAACACAATTTCGGTCTTTGGGCGTTTCTCTTGAATGTACCATGATTTACTGCCCCAGTCCCGCCACACACTGAATGTACCCTTTTTGGTTTCAAGGGTAAACACGTATTCAGCGGACGATGGTTTGATTTCCAACAGGTTATTGTTGTTGTCTTTGAATTCGTTGCCAATGGCGTAGGCAGCATATGTTGGGTCCGATTCATTAATGAATTCTCCAAATCGTGTGCGGTTTACCTGTGCTTTGAATTGTTCAGGGTCCGGGAAGTGGGCAACAACAAAGTGAGGGGAGTTTTTCCCGGCAAAACGCCTAATCCATTCTTCACCAACTTTTGGCTCAATTTCATATTTCAGAAAGTACGGGTTATCAATTGATACCGCGTTGGCTAGAAACCATGCCCGGGTTTTGTCTTTTGACCGGTCCACAGTGTTAAAAAAGTTGGTGAATACGCTTGCTTCATCGGGCAAGTAGTGTGTCATTCCTTTTTCAAGGATGAATTCGTCATAGATGATGTGGCGCACAAGCGGGAACGGCACGGATTTAAAAGTCTGCCCCTGTGACAGACACATGAAGTAACCAAGTGTGAACCACGGGCGTTTCTTTTCATCACGCAATCTTTTGTGTGAGTATTGCGCCACGTTTCCGGATACCTGAAAATCATAGTCCGGGAACTCCCCAAGAAAATCATTAAAGAATGAACCTTTAGCGGCCTTAAGTTCTTCCTTGTATCGGCGCAAGTAAATGAACTCGTGTCCTTTTTCAATGGCAGCTTTAACGCACTTTACCTTTTTTCCGTAGGTTTTTCCCACGCCACGCAAGCCCACAACGAAATTATATACACCATTCATTGAGTATATTTTGTCGAAGTTATAGTACGCGGATTTTTCAAAAGTTATGTTGCCCATTACAGGTAAACCCCGTTTGCAGCTAGCACGGGTACGGGGTCACGGGGGTTTCCCCATGGCGGTGCCCATGGATCAAACTGCACTCCGTCATAGCATTCAAAGTGGCAGTGAGTACCGAAAGCGTTACCGGAATGACCTTCTATAAACAGTTGGTGACCTACCGGGATTTCCTGCCCATCGAACACGTTCAGGGTTCCGGGGGTTCCGTGGGCATAGGTGAAGGTATAGGCACCATCAAAGGTGTGCCCCTTGACGTAAACCCCTGCGGACTGGTTACCGTTCATATCCCTAGCAACAGTGACCCGTAGGGCTGTGACAGCTAGCACAGGGTTTCCTACGTCTCCGGATGTGGAAGACAAGTCCACACCGTAATGGAAATCAAAGCTACGCGGCCCGTACGGGCTGGTAATCACTGCACCCGGTAGCGGGTGCGTCCAAAGCCCTATGGGCGGTGGCGGTGGTGGTTCTTCCGGGTCCGGTGGTGGCGGGGGTAATGGTCCCTTGGCAGGCATAAAGCGCCCACGCCCATCCGGGAACGCGGACACCTTTTGACCGTCTTTATAGTGAACACTTACGGAACCGCCCACGGTCTCTAGGTAACGGATTGTATTATAGTCAATGGCCATAGGATAAAGGGTAACAGAAATGCCCCGCCCATTTCGGACGGGGCATTAGTGCTTGCTTACACGTAATTAGGCTTGGCAATCCACACGGAACGCGGGTTACCGATTCCGAGTCCTGCACTGGTGCAAACCCAACCCATGGGTTGCCCTACGGCTGGTGCAGAATTTTCCAAGTTTTCATTCAGCACATGCCATCCCGTTGTAGTTTGGTCCGCTGCTGTGGCCGTCTGCCACGAGTTACCAATGACAACAGCATTGATAAGGCCTGTGTTTGCCGGGACAATGGGGTATTTGTTGGTGACATTCAAGGTACGGTTTCGACTGATGACACTGTCAAAGTCCTTATACCCCTGTACACCAACGAGCGTGTTGTAAATTTTGTTGTTATCAATGACCGTACCGGAGATGGCGTTATCAGCGGCCGCTGCGTTGTCAAGCGTAATTCCACGTCCTGCATTGTTACCATTAATACGGTTGTCGCTAATGACGTTGTTTATTGCCGTGGCGGTTACGTTGTTCACGCTGATAACAATGCCTGTGGACGTTTCAAAAGGTGTAGGGAATTCGATATTGTTGTTTGCAATGAGATTATTGCTTGGGTTATTCCCGGCAAGCGGTGCATTAACCCAAATACCAAACTTGGTGACACCCGTAAGTTTGTTACCACTTACATTGCATCCACGGCTATTGTTTAGCACAATTCCAGTTGGCATAACGCTGCCGGAATCAAAATGGTTTCCGGTAACAACAATGTTGTCACTGTTAACAACTTCAAGTGCACCCGTTGTGGGAATGCCACCCGCAACAAAGAATGTGTTATTGGAAACAATTCCGGAACCGCAGGAATCCATGCTGATTCCTCCGTAACAGTTTTGATTGGCAACAATAGTGTTACCGGACACCACAACGTTACGCGGCTTGATGGCACCATTCCGTGAAAGGGGGACAATGGCGAAACCGTTTAGGGCAACATCAATGCGGTTATTGGTGAATCGTGCATTATCCGCGTGGCTTCCGGCGCTTGTCACGGACCACACACCAAGCCCCGCGCCTTGCCCCGCCACCTGGGATGGAAGAATGCGGCAATTGTCTACTGTGAAGTTGTCTGCGTTTTCGGCACGTGCGCTTCCTTCAATGGTGCAGTAGCGAATTGTCATGTTCGCGGATTGACCTTGTGATCCGTGGATTGTGGCGTCTCCGGATACTGCGTTCTTTGCATAGCAGAATTGGACGGTTACACCCGTTGCACGGTTTCGGATGCAAACGCCTGTGAAGGGTGAGTTACCGTCAAGGATTATCCCGTCAATAATGGTGTTGGTTGCAGTGGTGGCAATTTCCACCAGTTCACCATTTGCCCTCTTTTTCAGGATGGCACCGTTATCACCCTTCAGCCGTGCGTTGGCAAGTGAAACGGTAAGCCCGGAAACCATATATGTTCCACGTGGAAAGAATACGTCTCGGTTGTTCGCTAGTGCTGTGTTGATTGCTGCACTGTCATCGGTTACACCATCACCAATAGCACCGTAATTCTTGATATTCACGTAGCCTGTGGCACTGAAAATCTTTGCATCAATTGCCAACTTGGCAGGGCTGGCATTGTTTCCAAGTAACGTGACAATTGCTGCGTCATTGAGCGGGGCAAGGCTCGCCTGAACATTTGCCATGAAAGCATCAAAGGATGCTTGCCATTCCCCCTTTTCAGTAGCAATGTCTGTAATGGCGTCCGCAACGATTCCGTTAATCGTGGCTTCAAAGGCTGTGTAAGCCGCTGTGGTGGCGGCTGTATAGGCTGCGTAGGCTGCGTTCTGTGCAGTGGTGAATGCCAGATCATTTGCTGTGTTAGTGGCTGTGAATGCGTCAAACTCCGCTTGCCACCCGTTTTTGGCGTTGGTCACTTCAAGTTCAGCGTTGGCAATGCCAGCCTGAAACTCTGCAATGGCGTTGTCAATGCCCGCATTGAATTCAGGCACAAGTGACGCATTAAGCCACAAACGCATTTTTTCGAGCTTTTCCAGAAACGTGATTCCGTCAGGATAGGTGAAGGGGGTTACACCCGAAATAGGCGTAACCGTGAAGGGGAACGGTTGTGCATTAGTAAAGACCATAATAAGGGAACTGCCTTCCGGAGTAGGAATCATTGGTGGCCCAAAGCAACATGAATAATTCTTGAAGTTCTGCAATTACCATCATATCCACATTAACGAGTGCTTGGCGTGCCTGAAGAATAAGCATCGGTGCGTGGCCTGTGTAACCCGTTTGGTTGTGTTCATTGTGGGATGTTTGCCCGGAGTCCTGAACATCCGTCGCTTCCGACGTGGCCGCACCATCGGAAATGTTGTCCTGCATGCTCGTTGCATAGTCAGCATCCGGCATCAACTGTGTCTGTGGCGTATCGGATGCCACAGCCCGGGACTTTGCCGCACTGGTGGAATTGTTGTTACTGGTGCCTGTACTGGTGCCCGTGGCTGTGGAGTCTGACAAGTCCTTAATGGAGACTGTGGAAAGCGGGTCCGCTTCCAACAAACCCAACACATAATGCTGATTGTACAGGGGCATTATCTCATTCATTTTACGGCGCATTGCAAAGCGCCACATTTCAATGGTTTCCTGCCCAATTTCTTGATTCCAAAAATGGTCAATGATTTTCTTGTTCAGGGGTTCCCGGTATGCTTCATCAAAAATGGGGTAGGTATCAAGCCCGATATTACCGCCTTCCATTTCAATAACGGCTTTCAAAGTTAAAGTAAAGTTGCCCATCAGAGTCCTTCGGCAAAGTTGGTGGTGGGTACTTGGTCCTGTACAGCAAAATCTACGGATACTTGAAGCGGTGTTCCGTCTTTGTATTTGAACATTTTGTTTATTTGGATGCATGCCAGCTTGCGGGCTTTCAATCCAATGTTCCGGGTGGATTCAACCTGTTCATCATTGGCGGATACTTCATCGGATACAAGGCGTTCTTTTTTGTCTTGGTTAGCGTTATTGATGCCAAGTAGCGTCATGCATTCATTCCACATTTTGGATTTGACAATCTGAAGGTTCAAAACGCCTTGCGGGTCCGTATTGAAATCAAGCGCTTGTACCTGTGTCACATCGAGCGCTGAAGTACCGTAAATCACTTCCACGCCTTCTTCAAACTGTCTATCAAGGTTTTGCCATGAAAGACGCTGGTTTTCATCAGCCACAATCACACGGGTTTTCCGGAGGTTCTTTGAATTGATTTTGAACGTCATATCCAGTTCAGCCAAGGAATCAGCATACAGCCGCACAATATCCAAATCCGGCATACGCTGTGAATTACCCCAAATCGGCACACACTCATTACCCAACAGGGTTGCATTGATTTGCTGATTACCCACCACACGGAACTGTGTAGGGTTGTCATACATGTTGGGGGCACCGATACCCACACCACGCAACGCTAAATGCCGGTCAAACTTTTTACTGAAAAAGAACACAGACAAAGCATTACGGAACAACGTGTTTTCAAGGAAACGTTCGTCAATGGAATTGGGTAGCCCACTCCACTTGTAACGGTTCACACACAATTCCGTGAGTACCCGCACATACATGCGTTCCCGCAACGATTTATAATCGTTGGTAGGGTTTGCCCTGAAACCTGTGGCATGCGGGGCATAATAGTTATCCCACACCAAATCACGTTTACGGGACATTAGATGTCCTCCTTATTCCGCACAACTTTACAGCCTAGGTAGTGGGAGAACAGCCCACCGTAATATTCAAACATGTTACATTCCTATCCCGGGAAGTGGGTCATTGTCCGCAATATCAATGTTGCCAATATCGCTAGGGTTTTTCCATACGGTAACACCCTTTTCAAAGATTCCCCTAATGGCTTGCTTGAACTGCTCCGGACACGCTGCCCCAGTAATGTACGTTTCCTTCAGCTTCCAATAGGTGAATTTTTCCATCACCATAAAGGATGCTGGCATGTGGGAAAACATGTTAATGGCATACCCATACCTAAGCCAATACTCCCCAATGCGCGCAATCACTCCGGACTGTGGCAACTTGATTTTTATATCCACACCCCATTTATAGGTTGCCAAGAGTGCAGCGTCCCCGCCCACCTGCCCACTACTCGTTGGCTGTGTCAGCTTGGCATCCTGNACNCGGGCATTGATACCGGCAATGGAGTTCTGATAATCACCATTTGCGGACCANTCNGCAAGGCTNCGGTTTGAGTCCCTAATGTATGCCGCCTGTTCATTGCTCCGGTTGGTGGAACCTGCCATCTGCCCCGTCTGAATTCCAAGGCTCTCGTTGGCTTGGTGTACATCCATGGCATAGGTAAGCCCCGTATTGACCATGGAACTAGCCGCACCAACAATGCCCAATGGTGAGTCCCCAACGCGCCCAACAGCATTGATACCGTTTACCATGGCCCGTGCCCCGGACATTTGGTTGGCAAGGTTTGTGGATGACTTGGCGGCATCAATACCAATATTGGTAAGGTCAGCCGCCGTACCAATTCCCGCTGAAGCTTGGTCATAGCTCGTGGCGTTACCCTGCAAAACCTTTTGCTGTGACCATTCCGCGCTTGAATGCTGGAATGCAACACTGTTGGCATTGGACGCCATGAACTGCATGTAACCGTTATTGACAACAGAGAAAGTTGGGAAGTTGGCAATAAGTGTTGCCATATCCAAGAATTCTCCACCATCATTACAAAACGCCCCGTGCCGTCTGTTACTTCAGGGCTACGGCTTGTGGCGTTGTAACGGTACGGGTAGAAACTTACCCGGGCGTTGGGCGGGGCAAAGTGTGGGAGTTCCACCACTGTTGCGTTATCGTCCTGCCAGCATTCCGGCTTCAGGACCAGCGGGGTTCCTGTGTAGGACGTCATTTCAATGACCATGTAAGGGAACGTGAAAAACTTTTTCAGGTTCACATATCGGCTATGAAAAACAATTGAATCCCGCCAATTGTTACCCAACGCAGTTGAAACCGTGGTGAGTTTTCCTTGTTCAATTTGGTCAATTGGCACTCCGTTAATGACCTTGGACGTAAGCGCCACACCATAACGGGCCATCCGTGGCACTGCCTGAATAGACATGATGCCTTGCGTAACCCATGGCTTATCTTTCATGGTTTCCATGTACAGCTTGAAGTGGTCAAGACTGTTGAAAAGGTAAATCTCTGCCCCGTTGGGCAGGTACTCCATGCGGGAACCTGTGGCGCTGGTAAGAATCGGTGCATCTACGGTGCCCGGGTCGCTGTCAAGTGATGTGGATGATGTGACCATGATGGAGTAATCCGGCATTCCGAGTGAATGGGTCCGGGCACTGCCAATGGAAAGCTTGTATTGTTTTTCAATGGCGTATTCCGAACCAACGTCCAGACCTTCAGGCACGGTCAAATAGTCTTTACCGTAGTTACTGAACTGTGCAGCGTTGGCAATACCAATGTGCCCTTGTTCAATGTAGCAATTGCCAAAGGAAATTCCGTAACCAAACGTCTGCCACACATCCAACTGAACATACAGTTCCGTTGTGGATGGATTCACATAATTAACATCCGTGATGAAATAATAAAATGATCGTGCTTCATCACCCAAGATGGGCTGTATCGGGTTATGTGCCCGTACATAGTTGTATTTGTATGCAGCATTGAACGGGATGTTTACCCGGATGGGCCTTCCCACTTTTGCGTAACTCATTTTGTCAATATTGATTTTCGGACTTGGTGAATCATCAATATATGCGTCTAAGGCGGCTTGGTTGTCAAACCGCACAATGTCCCGATAGTCCGAGTTCCACGGAACATTGCACAGCGTTACCACAGTGCCAGCGGTCCACAGTGCATAGTTGAATTCGAGACCAAAATTTTTGTCTGTTGGCAAATCGTGAATAGCGTTACTCATTTAATGAACCCCAGTTCCATAACTTTTACGAAAGCTTGATTAATAATCCATGCGGCATAGCAAATAAAAATCACGCTGCCAACGGACAAAGCCGTTAGCAGCGTGATAAATAGTTTAATCATGCCACAACACTAGCACGCTTAGTTCAGGTCCGGGATACCTGAAATATCATCACCAGCGGCATTAGCCCAAATGTAATACCCGGACTTGGTTTTATACCATGCATTATTACCATCGTTGTAAGGGTCTTCACCCGCAACATGCCCAACAACGGAAATGGTAGCACCCTGTGCAATTCCTTCCGCGTATCCCGGGGCAAGGTTATCTCCCCTACGCGGTTCAGTGCGAACCCATGCCACAGGTTCCGTAACCACACGGAAAGCCATTTGCTGATTAAGGTAAATGGCGGGATTCACAGCACCGTAGGTTGGTGAATTCAAGTCATAGCCCGGAGGATACATGCTGAAGTGCAAATGTGCCCCCATGGTGTTTCCCGTTTCTCCGGTATAACCAATAAGCTGCCCCTGTTTCACAGTCTGCCCATTATCAATGACCGTTTCCCGCAAATGCCCGTAAACAGAATCGGGGGCATTATCGCCATGGTCCAAAACAATACGGATGCCAGCGCCCGGAACCAACCAATGCGGGTCATTACGATAATCACCGGATGCCCATCCTTCCACTTCCACGACACCATCAGCCACAGCCACAACAGGCGTACCTTCCGGAACGCCGTAGTCATCACCATTGTGACCCCCCGGGCCATTGTTTCCGTTGTTCGGGTTAGCTCCGAAACCCTGTGTCACAGGGGCACCATCAAACAAAGGATGAATATACGTTGTCATGATTTAAACTCCCAAATTATTATGTGAATGAAGAAAGCCCCCGGCATGTTGCCGGGGGCTTTCCCTAGTGCGCCACAAGCACTAATGCAAATGCTACACCATGAATGGTTATACGTCGCGGGTGTAGTTGAATCCGGCAGAAACACCCGTGGCATTGGTGACCGTGACAGCCACAACACCAGCGGCACCAGCCGGAACAACTGCTTCAATCACAGCACCGGACACAATCGTGAAGTCAGTAGCGTTGGTAGCTCCGAACTTCACAACCGTTGCCGTGCCAAAGCCCGTACCCGTAATGGTGACCATTTCGCCTTCACCAGCAGGGTTAGGCGTGCCGGTCACGCTGGCAATGGTCGGAACGGTGGCCGTGGGGGATTCTACGGGCCACAGAACAAGTTTCTCACCTACCACTGTCACAGTTTCCACAAGGGTCTTAGAAACGGTCTCAGCGCCTTCCGGATCAATCCACACCGTGATGGCGGTAATGTCCAGAGTTCCTGCGTCTTCCGTACCGGCCACGTGTAGCACACCGTTCTGCGTGATGTAGGTAAGCAGTGACGTGTTTCCGGCCACATCCCACCTAACGGTTTCGTTGGTGCCATCGTCAAGCACAGTGTCCACAACAGCCGTGAACTGGTAAAGCTCGCCACGGTTAACGTTGGTCACGTCTGCACCATCCTTGTCAGTAACAGAAATGGAGGTAACAGCAACAACAGGGTTCTGAGTCACGGTGATTTCTTCCACAACTTCAGACGTGAACAGGACAGCCGGAACAAAGCGTGAAGCAGAAACAATCTGGTGGTGGTGAAGCCACTGATTGTTCTGAAGGGAATCCGGATTCCACATCTGCGTAGTCTCGAAAAGAGTATCCGCGATAACAAAGAATTCCTTTGTCGTCATAATGGCCTGTACACCATCAATGGCGAAACGGTCCGCCGGAATCGGGATAATGCGCCCATTCATCTGTGCCTTTGAAATATTGAATGCACCCGCAAGCGCTTCAACATCAATGGCCGCATTGAATTCAGGGCTAACGAAAAGCAGCAAATCCGAACGCTGTGCGTGCATCGGCATACCAGCGGGATTGTACTTGGTGCTGATAAACGTAAGGTTATCCGCCATTGCGCGGATTTTCCGGAGCGCTGACTTTGCATCAGCTTCCGTGGAATTGGGCGCGGAAACATCAGGCACCTGAACCTTGAAGAAACCGTTATTAAATTCGTACTCACTGAAAAGCTGGCAGGTAAGCAGGAATTCATCCCAGTTATCAGACGTGGTAAATGTTTCCATCGTCTGTGAAATGAAGTTGGTAAGACCGTTGGTTTCAAGGAAAGCACGGTTCAGCATCGGGTTATCAATGGTGAGTTCGTACTTATCCATGCGGTTAATCTTGTGGAAGTTGGACTGTACTTCCACGCGCTTTGTGCCGAAGAGAGACTTTTCAAGGGAATCACGGTCGGCATCATACGTGCGTGCCTTGATAAGCCCCATGTGGTATTCCTCGATGGTGTCACCAAAGGGAAGGATGCCACGCTTGAATTCTGCCAGCGGGTTAGACCACGACATGTTCTGTGCAATGACAAGACCGATACGGTTTACAAGTGCATCAATGAATTCGTTTCGTGATGGCCGGTATTCCATGAGTGCTTTCATGGTTGCCTGTACACCAGCCTGTGTGGCGGCGGGAATACGTGCCCGGTAATCCGGGCTTGCACGGTTACGAATACGGTCCAACGTGATTTCGTTGGAAGTGGGCTTAAGGGACTGGACTTCAACAGCCATTAGTTATCATCCTTTTTCTCGAAGAAATCTTCATCGTCTCCGATGTCATCGTTATCGGGTTTATCATCATCATCCGTGCTTTGTCCGGCATCCGCAACTTCACTGGTGCCCGGGATAAGCTGCATCAAATCCCAGTTAGCAGCCTTAGCCGCCAACAATTCAAGCTGCAAAGCTTCAAGCTCACCCGTGACAGTAGTAATCTTTGCATCACGGGTAGACGTAGCATCCGTGTAGCTTGCGGACAAATCATCATAAATCGTGGGGGATGGGCCATCTTCACCCGGGTTAATAAGTGATGCCAAAAGGCTTTCAAAATCCACTGTGCTTTCCTGCTTTCTTTGTGAGACCTAATAAGACCTTTATATCATAGCAAGCGAAAACCCCCGCCTAATTGGGCGGGGGTTTTCTTGGGTACTGCATTTTCGGATTCCTACACACTAACGTTGTGACCAACTACGGATGTTTCCCGGCATGGTCCCATTCAAGGGCAGTTGTTCCACACGGGGCAACGTCAGTGAGTTTAGGAATCACGCCTTGGCGACATCCGGGTTTTCGATGCCATGCTTGGTGAAGTAATCGTCAAGTGCTTCCTTGACGATGGCCGGAATTTTCTTCCGTGCGGTCCACTGGTGGTCATCCAGCTTTTCGAAGTATGCACCGGAAACGGTGGCGGAGACCTGACGGGACTTCGCCGCAACGGGGCGCGGGGGTGTCTACGGTTTCGGTGGCGGGTGCTTCATCGGACTCAACAGCAGCGGGGGTTTCGGCGTTGCGGGTCATTGTGGCGCTCTCTTTCATGTTTCCATCCGTGGGCGTTTCCCACTTGATAAATAAAACCCTACCACAAAGGCAAGGTGTATCCAACATCCTCCAAAACAATTCCACCCGGAACGCGGCGGGGGTTCAGCTTCCCTTTAAACGTGCGCCCGGGAACAAAGTCTTCAATGGTCAATTTTTCGCCCACATCGGTAGGCATACCGGCAATAGCCGTGTGGTAGTCGCACCACGGTCCGTGTTCTTCAAGCTTGCACTTGTCCGCCGTGTGATGGTGGGCAGGTGCCTTGTGTTCGATGTACCGCTTTGCATTGACGAACAACGCACGGGAAAAGGCGTATTCAAACTTCCATGCTCCGAGTGCTTGCGGGTCTACCCACAAGCCTTCAGGCACTTCATCAGTAAGCAAGTGGAGTGAATCAGTGTCAGCGTAAGCAAACGTGGCGTAGTTGTCCTGTGCTGCACGTATGGTCACATCCCGGGCATACGCCGTGATAAAGACCCCCATGGCCGTATAGATAGGGTCTCGGGTTTCCTGTGGCCCTTCTTCAAGCTTTACCGTGTCGGTTTCCCAGTCAAAATAGGGTAGTTTCCCGGTCACGTCCGGGTTAGTGGCAAACTTTCCGTAAAGGGAATTCAAGTGAAGCTTGGCAAGTTCACGCATTCCGCCTTCACTGTTGGCTTTGACAGCCATCCACTTATCAATGTATTCACAGAAAACGCCTTGAATGCCTTTGAACAGCCATCCACCATTGTATGAAATGATGTTCATTTCGTAATGGTCTTCCCATAACGCCAAATCCACGTTTGTACAGGAAATGGTTACGGGTTCATTAATTTGTGTCTGGTATTCAGTTGCAAGGAATTGCCCAGAACCTTTGATTTGGATGCATGGAACATGGTTTTTCTTCAGCTTGGCGGTAAAGGTAATGGAAAGAATCACCAGCGGATAATCCGTTTCCGGTTCCGGTAATCCTTCACGCCAAATAGGCGTACCATAAGGCAACATCCGGTCATACATGACAGACGGATAAAGGGAATTCACATCAAAGGTACATCCGGAGCATGTTATCTTGCCCTGAAAACGTGGGTCCGCATACGTCCACCCGCCACGGTACGCCTTGCGTATTTCATCATCCATATTCACAGGCAGTACTGGAAACAACTTGGCAAAAATTTCTTTGCCCATGCCCGTTTTAAAGTCGTCCAGTGAGTCACTGCCAACGGTTAGCTTTGTCATGCCCGTATCGAATTCCAGTTTCAGGGCACGGGCAATAATCAAAACGTCTGCCACAAGGTAGGCTTTTTTCGGCCTGTGTCAACTTGTGCCCGATGGGCCGGTATGTGTCATAGTCAAGCTTGCCCTTTGCTTCAGGTAGCTTGAAAGCTTCAGCCACCCGGGAAACCTTGAAGGGTAGTTTCTTGTATGAGTCCCGGAATTCCGTCTTTTTGTTGTTACCCCAATTAACGGTAATCATGTAAAACTTGCCCATGTGGTCAATTACTGTGGAAAACTCATTAGCTCCGGGCCAACGGTCCACACGGGTAAGCTTCAACACCCGGTAAAAATAATCCAACAAAAAGTAACCATCAAACTTCAAGTTGTGGAAATAAACAATGGCGGGCATCTTCCGGATACGGGCAATAAACCCTGCCATGTCATTGCCCATTTCCACATCCCATGCTGTGGTAGCGGTCTCTACGTTTGCCAAGCCCCATGCCCACACACGGCAATCATTTGCGTCTGTGGTGGTTTCAAAGTCCGCTACCCAATTGGTGCGTTTGACTCGTGGCTAATTTCGTTTTCCCGCTTTCCAAGTGTGGCAACTTAGATTCCAAGGTTGGCAGATTTACGGACAAGGCTAATTGCTTTAATTTCCTTGATACGTTCTTTGGCTTGGCTTAGTTGGGTGTTTAGCGCGTGGTCATACCATGCAAGTTCTTTTTTATCGTGCATCATAGACTGTCGGATAACATAGTCTGTGGCTGTGACTTCAGCAAAGTTTGTATAGTTCCACAGCAAATTAAATTCCCATGGGGTTAGGGATTTAAATTCCTTGGCAAGCTCCTTATTGGAAATGCCTTTAATCATTTTCTTAGCCGCTGTGAGTTGGCTCTTATGCTTTTTCTCGAAATATGCCCCGCCCTGCTTACGCTCCATATCCCTAACAAGTTCTTTCAACTGTTTTTCATTAGGTATTCCCCTACTCGACTTTGAATAGGGTATGTGCGGAGCATATGAAGCTGGTGGACTCATTACCGGGTGTTTGGGCGTGGACATTTCCACACGTTCCCCAACGGTCATACCCTGTGACGGAATGTAAATATCGGAAATGTCAGCAAGACCTTTAGCCTTGTCCTTATTCAACTGCTTTTGCATCCGGGCATAATTACCCCATGTGTAGCGTCCGCCTGTGGCGGGCA
>Ga0065713_1000098_pt1 | contig 18486 bp, 25 predicted proteins | sample MisBulReplicate2_FD_59100 | JGI IMG/M metagenome (GOLD analysis project Ga0065713, IMG submission 59100) | Miscanthus rhizosphere microbial communities from Kellogg Biological Station, MSU, sample from Bulk Soil Replicate 2: eDNA_1 v2 (version 2) | ecosystem: Environmental > Terrestrial > Soil >... | reverse complement strand
CACGTTGCACTAGCCGCGTTAGCCGTGGTATGATGTATGTATCTGTGCCCTGGGTGGTGGGCGCGGCAAAGCCCCTGACCAGGGTATGCGGGCGTTAGCGCACACCCAAAGTCAAGCGCCCTCTTGGGCTGTGATCCTGGTCACAAATGTAGCGGGGCATGGAAAGGCCCCGTACCAGGGCGGGACAATTCGCTTGGTACGGGGCCGGAGTGTAATCCAGTATTCAGTTATAGTGCAGGGTTATCGGTATCCGCTTAGACCTACTCTGTCAAGGGTACTATATCGCCGCAGGTTACGCAGTAGAGCTTAAAAAGAAGCGTTTGGTGTTCGGCGTTTACTAGTCCTACGTGTTGGTAGTGGTGCTCGTGTTCTTTAACCATTTCGGAGGGTAAATCTTTTGGCGGATTCAATAGCTGCATTGCCATTGACTCGGCCCTGTGAATATTCACGCCACTTAGCATAGTGTCATTGTCTGCCCTGTATCGGAGGGATTCAGCTATAAACTCCCGGTCCTCGTTGTTGAACCATAATGCAATTCTTTTCATTGCTTGTCGTGCCTTTCGCAGTATGAGTTGCCGTACTCGTTGATGGTTTGGACGCATTGTCCGCATTCAACGCATTGGTAAAGGGTGGTTGTCATTCTTCAATGGTGTTCTCTTCATCGGCTAATGTCCACAACCGATCTACCAGGGCTATCGGCAACCAACCATGCACACCCTTTATCTTGTAGGTGGACTTTGCAACGTGGCTTATAATAAGCCAACGTTCGCCGTTGGTTATCGTGTCCCCTGCTTTGAACTTAGCCATGTTCATTTTCAAATTCCAGGATTGTGCGGTTAGTTGTTGGGTTGTACTCGGCAACAATGTTGATTTCATCCCCGTAGGGAATGTATTCAATGCAAACAACGGCATCCGGATGCCGCATAAGCAGCTCGGCCAGGTCTTTTGCTTTCATGTCGTAGCCTACTCTCCTGGCATCCTAAGTATTTGTGTCATGTTCCTGTAGCTGGCATCAGCAGTCTCCCACCGACCATCCGTCCACCTGTGTAGCCACCATTTGGCCCTGTCAGGGTGTCGAGAGAGTACAACCCACTCCCCCGGTAAACCGTCCACGGTGACAGTCATACCGGGTTTCACAGTCCGGGCCTCAATAGCGGTGCTCATGGTAGCAACTTGTTATGCCATTGACGGTGAACGTCTCTTGATTCGATAACCACGGCTGAGCCACATTCACCACACACAAGGAACGGGCCGTTTGATTTGTTTCCCTCATACCAGCCGAACAACTCCGTCAGGGTGAAGTCTTTTGTCCGCATTGAATCGGTGTCGCGGTAGGCGTAGTGCTGTTCCTCGTGATCCATTTTGTTGCGCCCGTAGATACGGTTCAGGTCTAGCTTGTCTTTCGCTGTGTGCTTGTTCGGGTCTGCCGGGATAGCGGCGTTAGCGGCCCGGATTTCCTCGTTCGACGGGACGGTGTCAATACGGTATTCGAGTTCTTCTGACCCTACCGCTAGGGCGGCGTTGCGGTACCCTTCAACATGTGTGGTTGCTGCTTCGGGGTTGTCCCACGATGAAATAACGGTTTCATCCCCATTGCGCTCAATTCGTACGATGTAGTAGATCATCCGAGGTTCCTTTTCGTGTCTTCTAGTTGGTTGCGGGCGGTAGCCCATGCGGTCAAATTCTCCGGTGTTTCAGCCTCTTTGAACGCGGTCCTGGCGGCTAGTTCAACCCTGAGTGCTTCCAGGAACGCGAGGACCTCAACACGGCGTCTAGTGTTTTGCATCACCGGAGACCCTCCGGAGGGTTTATAACCGGGCAATCATGCGGTACGGCCATGTGGACGGGTAACAGTGTGGAGCTACCCGTTTCGCGCTTAGGCGCTCTGTGGATTGCTTCAAAGGTGACCAGGAAAACCAGTTTCCCGCAATGATGGCAATCTGCCCTGTAGGAAAGTGTCCCGTAGCCACAGACGATTTCTATACGCCGCTTCATGCGCGGTGCCTCGCGTCTGTGTGGCGGGCTTTGTCCGAATCCATCCACATGTCTAGGCGGTAGAGGCCGGCCCCTAGTAGGCCGACTACTCCGAAGTAGAAACTGATTGCTGCGATTGCTTCCATTACGCATCCCCCATTACTTGTATGTGCTTGTCTAGGTTGAGCTTGAACGACGGTTTAGCCGATAGAAGTTCCCACTGATACAAAGATACCCACTTGAGCGGGTAGTTGTCTGTTACTACGAAGTAGCCGTCATGCGTTAGATCATTGTTGTATGTCTTAGTGAGACTCTGTATCTTGCTCATATATCTATGGTAGACCATAACGCACGCGTAAGGCAATACACGGAACAATATTTCTTTCACCCGGTTTGGACTTGCACAACATCATTGATCTGTGTAATGTCGTTCCTGTTGCACCGATCAAGGGCAACCAACACCGAGAGAAAAGGTCTTACATCATGGCTACGACTCCTAAGGCAACCGAAGAAGTAACCGAGATCACACCCTCCACCGAACTGGAGGTGTCGAACTATTCTTCGGACCCGCACACCGAAATCCAGTCGTTCACCAGCGGTAACACGGGTATCATGTCCACGTTCACGGGGGACGATTTTTTCCAGACGGCTAAGGCACAGCTTGGTGCAACGTCCGGTTCACTCCCCATCAGTGATCACCTGAAAGAAACCATCCTCCTGGACAACTGGGTACTCACCCCCATTGAGATTGCGGACGAGAACGGCGAACTTCATAAGTCCGTCCGCGTCACCCTCGTGGACAGCACCAACGGCAAGTCGTACCACGGTACGGGTATGCCTCTGGTCAACGCGCTCAAGGGCATCGTCTCCGCGTTGGGTGGGCGTCTGCCGGCTGAGTGGCCGGAACCCCTCCCCATCAAGGTGATTGAGGGGAAGTCGCGGAAGGGTTTCAAGTTCTTTGATGTCCAGGTGGTACTCTAACCTTTATTGTCTCAGCAATAAGATAACCGGTTAGGAGGTGCCCCGACGCTCGCTGGGAGTGTCGGGGCATTCTTTATGGCAAATGATAATAGTTTACGGTCTGCTGCTCTGCGTGCTCATAGGGCGGCGACTCGTAAGGTCTCACGGCTGAAAGCGGGTAGTGGTGTTGAAGTATCAGGTAGCGATTATGACCCACGACAAACCCCGGATTTTATACGCTCCGCCACACCGGCCCAGCTAAGAACACTGGTACGGCGGCTCGATAAGTTCAACAGCCGTGAGACACAGTTTGTCCCCGACGCGGAGTTCAAGCCGATCCCCCGGAAACTGTTTGACCGTGTCAAAAAGGCTGAGGCAAAAAAGAATGAGTTTGTCGAAAAGTTTTATGAACCGTTCAAAAACATCATGATCGAGCCCGCTGGTATGACTGTTGACCAGCGCATGGCGATGATAACGCCACTGCATCCGCACATGGGGACCAGGACGACGGACAGTCCTTATAAAAAGTCTGACCGGGAGTCCACCACTATTCACGGTGAGGCCGGAGCCAAAAAGCTGGTCAAACATTTGAATGACCTGGCCACTATGAAACATGAAAAACAGTCGCTCAAAAACCATCGCCAGGGTGTGATGAAAATGTTGGACATTGTGGGCGACATTGAGATGCAGGTCAAAGTAGCTCAGTTGACTAATAAGCAGTGGGCGGCGTTATGGAAGTACACCAAATTTGCGTCAATGATCAAGACACCATACTCACACTACAATGCCTCTATCACTGGTGATAAGAGCCTCAGTAACAGTGAGTCAGTGCAAACAGATTTAGCGGTAGCGGGGGAATATGTCGACTGGGCAGGCGCGAAAGACGAAAAAGGCCGCAACCGTATACGTGGCCGACTTTGAAACAACCACAGACCCGGCCGACTGCCGCGTGTGGGCGTGGGGAATGGTTGACATTGAGAAAACCCGCTCAGCCTGGCACGTTGAAATAGGGCAGGACGTCAACAGTTTCATGTTCCGGGCAGCGGCTGAAACCTCAATTGTTTACTTCCACAACCTGCGGTTTGACGGGTCGTTCATTCTTGACTACTTGCACCGCAAAAAGTACACGATGGTTACGGATAAGCGGCCACGCAAAGGCGAGTTCACCCACATTATTTCTGCAATGAATCAGTGGTACTCGATAACGGTTCGCTGGGATAATGGCTCCACTACAGAGTTTCGGGATAGCGCCAAAAAGATTCGTATGCCGGTGAAGCAGATTGCACGGACGTTTGACCTGTACGAGAAAAAAGGCAAAATCGATTACCACGCCTACCGCAAACCCGGACACATCATCACCAAGGAAGAACGCGCCTACATAGTGAATGATGTGATCATTGTTGCGAAAGCACTAAAAAAGCAGCTAGACGCGGGAATGACAAAACTCACGTCCAGTGCGGACGCCCTGGCAGAATACAAGACCATCGCCGGCAAGTCATTCAATGACCTGTTCCCGGTCCTCAGTCTGACGATGGATGGTGAGATACGGGACGCGTACCGTGGCGGCTTCACACACACGGCCAAAAGGTTCAAAGGGAAACAGCTCGGCCCCGGCATGACTTTTGATGTGAACAGTCTCTACCCGTCAGTCATGTACAACGCCTTGCTGCCGTATGGGGAACCGATCTTCCGGGAGGGTCTCCCACGGAAAACAAAAGAATACCCGCTGTTCATTGTATCGATCACGTTCACAGCGAAACTCAAAAAAGACCACGTCCCCTGCATCCAAATCAAAAACAGCCGGTTCCATAACGATGTTGAGTACCAGGAGGAAATCAAAGAACCCGTCACCCTGGCATGCTCCAACGTTGACCTCGAATTGTGGCAGGACCATTACGACATGACAATCCTGTCGTATAACGGCGGTTGGATGTTCCAAGGTATTCACGGGGTGTTCAATGAATACATTGAAAAGTGGATGGATATCAAAGCCGTGTCTAAGGGCGGTACGCGGGCAATGGCAAAATCAATGCTCAACGACTTGTACGGCAAGTTTGCGACAAACCCGGACGTCACCCCCAACCTCTCACGCATGGAAGATGACATAGTAAAATTCATGCTCGGCGACGAAGAAATGCGTAACCCCGTGTACACGGCCATGGGCGTGTTCATCACCAGTTACGCCCGTGAGATAACGATCCGGGCGGCGCAACGCAACTACGCGGTGTTCGCCTACGCCGACACCGACAGCCTCCACCTACTCACCACCGAACGGCCCGACAACCTCGACATACACCCGTCACGGCTTGGCGCGTGGAAACATGAGTACGACTTCCAGGCAGCGTTTTTTGCCCGGTCCAAGGCGTACGCGGAACGGCACTACCCCGGCGGATGTGAAAAGCCGGAACATGAAGAATGCTTCGGAGATGACCACGACGACTGCCATCAACACCGCCCTGATGGTTGTTATGAGGTTCACGTGTCAGGTATGCCCGTCAGGGTGGGCGACAAACTCACCTTTGACGACTTCACCAACGGCAGGTACTTTGAGGGGAATTTGAAACAAAAACGGGTACCGGGCGGTGTTGTACTCGTAGACAGCGGGTTTACTTTGAAGTTTTGACCTAGGCGCCATAACTGCTATTGTTTTCTTACAGCCACAACGGCTCACCATAAAGACAAAGGAATTGATTTATCATGGCTAAGGCAACCGAAACCACCGCTACCGCACGCGGGCGTCAGCTTCAGGCAACCGTCCCGCAGGACGTGTACGACGCCTACAACGAGTATCACTGGGAAGCACGCAAAGACGTCGTTGACGTCGTACGCGAAGCGCTGATCAAGTACGGCGTCGAAAAGGGTTTCCTCAGCATTGACGCTGACGGCAACCCGTCCGCCGTAGCAAAGGCGTGATCTAAGGAATTGTTTCTTGTGGGTATATACTCTGATTGTTGCCCTTGATCGGGACAGAGTGTATCACGGCCATTAACCCGGCATTCACTTGAGCGTCTTAGATCCGAATTAGGGAAGGGCATCCGGCCATAGGCTGGGTGCCCTTCCCGCATATTGAAAGGTTTTAGTTTCATGGCTGATTTTGAAGAACTGTTGAACGCTCTCCGCAACCCCGGCGAAGAAGGACCGGGAGAAACAATTTATGATGATCTTAACGCCGCCTACAACGACCGCGTGTCAGCGGGGGACGCGAAGGTAGCGGAATTGTCTACCGCCAATGAAACGTCCGCAGCTGAAATTGCGCGGCTCAAAGCGCACAATTACGATCTGCTGGCATCTGTTGGTAAAGGCAACCCTGCTAGCGTGAGTAGTGGAACAGCGCAGGAAGACACCACGGGCGATGAAGTAGTGCCCTCGCTTGCCGACATTATTACTTACGGTTAGTCTGTAAACAACCGTTCAAACAATTGAAGGAAAATAGCTAATGGCTGTTACCAGTATTCCGTCCTATAAGCCGTCCACAAATGCCGTACTCATGAACGCTTTGCGTTCGGAAATGTCGCCGGAATACCAGTCACGTATTCCTAACGTCACCAAAGCCACCATTCAGGCGTCCATTGAAAACCTGATGACCGTGCCTGTACTCCGCAACGAATTCATTGACGCGCTGGTCAACAAAATCGGTCTCACGATCTTCAAGTCCAAGATTTGGAAGAACCCCCTCCAGGGCTTCAAAATTGATCCGCTCACCTGGGGCGCCGTCATTGAAGAAGTCCAGGTAGGACTCCTTGAAGGTAAGGTGTACGACCCGGACCGGGAGTACATGGAAAAAGAGATCTTCGGACGCGAACTCCCGCCCGTGTCCGTGGCATACCACAAGATCAACCGGGCCCAGTACTACAAGATTTCCATTCGTGAAGAGATGCTTCGTCGCGCATTCCTCAGTGATATGGGCTTGTCTCAGATGGTCACCAACCTCATGAACTCGCTCTACAACTCGGCTAACGTGGATGAGTTCGAGCTGACCATGTCCCTGTTTGCGGAGTACGCGAAGCAGGGCGGTTTCTTCAAAGTCCAGGTGCCCGAAATCAGCAACAACGTTTCTTCTGAGGCTGATGCGAAGCAGCTGATCAAGCAGGTACGCGGCATGGCCGGGAACCTGGAGTTCTACTCCACGCATTACAACGCGTCGAAACTCCCGACGTTTGCTGACCCTGACGATTTGGTGTTGTTTGTGACGACTGAGGCTAAGGCGGCAATGGATGTTGACGCGTTCGCCGCCGCGTTCAACATCCCGTACACGGACCTTCCGTCGCGTGTGATCACGGTCCCGAAGCACAAGTTTGGTATCAAGGGTGTTCAGGCCGTCCTGACCACGAAAGACTTTTTCATCATCGCGGATGTGTTGATGGAGAACCGGGAAATCGCGAACCCGGCATCCTTGGACCGGAACTATTTCTTCCACATTCATCAGGTCTTGTCGTTGTCCCTGTTTGTTCCGGCGATCATGTTTTGGACCGGTCCGTCTGACGTTATCCCCACGGATGACGCCGTTGTGACCGGCATCAGCGCTATCACAGCGAAGTACTCGCAGGACGGTTCCGACATTGTGGACGCTGACACTCTCACCCGTGGTGAGCTGTACATCATGGACGCCATTGCGGTCACGTCCCCGACTGACAGCACCAGTATCAGCGGTGTCAAGTGGTCGATCACTGGCCAGGCGTCCAGTGGCACGTACATCAACCAGACGGGTAACCTCCAGATCGGTNGCGTTGAAACCAACACGACCGTTACGGTGCGTGCAACCACGACATGGATTGACCCTGCCGGGGTCCTGCGTGATGGTGAAACGGTCACACGGGTATTCAACCTGACCGGCCCGCTGCTACCGCAGTGGCCGGTAGGTGGTGCACCGGCTGGCGCTAACGACGTTCCGACCGGCATCACTGTTGAAGGTGTCGCAGTGTCGCCCGCGTTCGCTGTTGACACGCTCGCGTACACGGTCATCGTGCCGGGCGGTACGACCACGCTTGAAGAGATCGTGGTGGCCGGTCTTGAGCCGACCTCCTACACGGTCACACTCAACCCTGCCGGTGACAGCTTCACCGTAGAGGTAACAGCGGGCGTCGATAAGACGTACACTGTAACCGTGAACTAAGCACCGCCTGGCTAGTTCACAGCCATGATAACGAAAGACCCGCATTCCCCCGGATGCGGGTCTTTTGTTTGCCTGTAGGATGGTGGAATGAATTACTTACAGGCGATTACCCCTAACCCCGATATTACGTGTAAACCCGGATGGTGTTTGGCTTATGTGAATCAGGCTTTTGGCCCGCTACCTATTCGCTACGGTAGGGCTATTGACGCGTGGAACGGCTCCAGCACACAGCACTCGGATACTGATTTTCCTGTCGGGGTTTGGGTGCCGGTGTGGTTTTCTCTCGCCATGGAACCGGCAGGACATGTGGCACTCCGGGCCCCTGACGGTTCGATTTTTTCGACGTCGGACTCGTACGGGTACACACCACATCATCACCCGGACATGGCGGATCTTATCGCCACGTATGCTGCGAATAATCCGCTCACTTACCTTGGCTGGACTGAGGACGTTGAAGGTACACCCGTTATCACGCCGGACACTGTAATTGTCCCGGCAAGTATTACCCCACAGGAGGACGCTATGACCCCGGAACAAATGCTTGAACTGAAACTTTTTATTCAACAGGAAATTGAGCGGCGACATGTCGTCACACGCGAACTTATCCAGACGTGTGGTTTCTCGTATGAGAACAAAGTCTTTATTCAGGAGGCTGTCGAATCGCGGGCCGTTGTTACCCGTGACGTTGTCCGGGCCGTTGGTGAAACCAAGTGAACGGGATTTTTGATATTCCCGAACAATCATCGTTCGGGTATGAACACAATTACACGGCGTGGGCGGCCAACTCGCGTGTGACTATTTGTAGAGTCCCGTGGAACGCGTCTTACCGGGATATTGTTCGGTTCACTGACCGTCCCGCGCTGAACGCTTACATTGATGGTTTGGGCGGTGAAACAATAAACATTCTTGACAGTGTTTATCTGAAAATGTCGCACCCCATTGATTTGGATGTGCCGTTCAATGTGGCTAACACGTTCAACTATTTGCGTGTACAAAACCCGGCCATGCCTATCACGAGCCCAGGTGGTGTATCCGGCCCAACAGATTTTTATTACTTTGTCACATCTGTTGAATCAATCGCCGGTAACACCACACGGTTTAATGTCCAGTTGGATGTGTGGCAGACGTTCGGTTACGAATTCCAGTTCGGGCAATCATTCATTGAACGCGGGCATATTGGTATTGCCGCTGATAATGCGTTTGACGAGTACGGGCGCGCGTTCCTCAACATTCCCGAAGGAATGGACATCGGCGGTGAGTACGTTGTAGCAACTAACTGGTCACACAAGATCGCCACAGGCAGGCAGGGGGCCGCATTTGATGTGCTGGTCATGACAGCCACCTCGTTGTCTGCCGATCCTGGCACGGTGGATAACCCCCACCTTGAATCAGCGGGCGGTAGTTCCATGGAATGGATGCCAAACGGGGCAGACATTTATTTGATTGAGGACGTCACAGATTTTCAGATCCTCATGGGCGTACTCTCCCAAAAGCCGTGGGTGTCCCAAGGCATCATGTCCGTCACAGCCATACCCAACGACTCAGTAAGCCGTTACGGGATGCTGACCAGCCCAGTCACCATCCCCGGCATGACTACGGGCGTGGTCAAGAAAGTGTTGTCCGGCTCCTTGGATGCACCATTGGTGACGCTAAAAGAGAATTGGCGGGATGATGCTTTGTCGCTCCTCCCGACCGGGTACCAGCATCTGAAAAAGTTTTTGACGTTCCCCTACATGGCTATCGAGATGACCTCGTACACGGGGCAGCCGATCATCCTGAAACCGGAGTCATGGTCAAACAATGATGCCCGTGTTGTGGAGCTCGCACACCTTGTGCCAGGCGGGGCGCGTGTTGCGTTCTACCCGGAAGGTTACAACCGTAGGGATGGTGTGACAGCGGCAACGGATTCTGACGGGATCATTAACGACTACGGCGAATTTTTGGACATGGCAACGACGATTGCTAACTTCCCTACCTTCTCCACCGTGAACAACTCGTACACCGCCTACATAGCGTCGAATAAGAACGGTATAGCGTTCTCCTATCAGTCCGCTGACTGGTCACAGCAACGCGCCCTGACAGGTAATCAGCTGTCCTTTGATCAGGCGTCGGCTGGGATGGGTTTGACGTCCGAACTGAACCGGTTGAATGTGAACGCGGCAACGCAGTCAACAAACCTTGCCAATCAGACAGCCGGGTACAGTGCCATGCAGGGCGGCGCTAATTCCCTCATTGGCGGTATCGGTGGTGGGGCAGCCGGTCTGGCGCAGGGTGCCCTGGGTGCTGCTAATGCGGGCGTGTCGTATGCGATCACGGCGAACAATAACAATCAGGCTTTGAACATTAACACTTCGCAGATGAACGCCACAGCGAACGCAAACATTTCGAACGCAGGGTACATGGCTGACACTAATCTCGCGTACGCGAACTTTGCCGCGAAGGGCGATAATCAGAACGCTATTGCCGGTATCCAGGCGAAGGTGCAGGACGCGAAACTTTTGCAACCCACCACGTCAGGGCAGATCGGTGGGGACGCGTTCAATCTTGCCCGGTATCAGTGGGGTGTTGATTTGAAACTCAAAATCATGCAGGGCGCCGCCATGAGGCAGGTTGCCGGGTATTGGATGCGGTACGGGTACCAAATGAATGTGTGGGGGACACTCCCGGTTGACATGCAATGCATGACACATTTTACGTACTGGAAAATCCGTGAATCATATGTGACAGCCGCGCAATGCCCGGAATCGTTCAAAGAAACCATACGCGGAATTTTCGAAAAAGGTGTTACTGTGTGGAGAAACCCGGCCGACATTGGAAACGTCCCGATGACAGATAACCAGCCGGTAGGAGGATTCACGCTGTGACGAAAAACCAATTGAGTTTTACACAGTTTGATACACAGTCTTGGGGTTATGGTAATGACCCGCAAATGAATGACCAAATGTTTACCGAAAACATGTACCTTCAAACTCTGACCGAGTTGTGTATTAACAGGTTTAAGTGGGAGGGGTTGCCGGAAGAAATTGATAAACGGTTTATTGAACTGACATTGCATTCACAGGGCCTTGTACTGTTCTTCCATGAGACTAATGATTACAACCGCTATTTTGCGTTGCGCGGCATGGCTCACGGTGTGCGGAACATGTATGACAACCCCACAGAGTTTACCGCCATTGGTAATTCAATGATTCAGAAAGATTTGAATGCACGGGAATGTGTGCCAATTTGGGCGAACAGTTTGCGTATTCCGCAGCGTCAAGCCATTTCGTTGTATGCACGGAAACTCGCGAAAATTGACCGGACCATAGACATTACTGTTGAAAATATGCGGTACACACGGCTTGTTACGGGCAACGCAAACCAGCGCCAATCGTTGGTCAACATTATGCGGCAAGTTGATGAGGGAAAACCGATCGTCTACACAACACCCAACTTTGACCCCGCATCCGTCCAGGTCTTTGACCTGGGCGTACACCCCGACACGCTGCCGAAGCTCATGGATGCCCGCAACTCGTTGTGGAATCAGGCNATGGGTTTCCTGGGCATCAACAACGCCAACCAGGACAAACGCGAACGCNTNGTAGCATCCGAAGTTGANGCTAACGACGAGCAAGTGTTGGCTGTGCGCTCTACCGCCCTGAANGCCCGNCAGTACGCGTGCGAACAAATNAACCGCATGTTCCCNGAANTGAACGTCAGTGTNTCTTACGACCAGACCGACGCTATGTCAATTGTTGCCGACGGAATCGGCCAATTTGACGAGTCTAAGGACACCGCGCTTGATGAAGTGCAGGGCAAACCAACACGAGATTCGGCAGGTGTCTGATGGGGTCTTTTACGCTCACCCTACAAGAAGCCATTGACCGGGAGTCGTACAAGTACACGACCGGGATTCCAGCACATAAGGCCCTGGGCTTGGACGTGTACCCGATCTTTGATGAAGCCTACCGGGCGTCATTGAATGAGAAGATCATTGTTCACTATAACGAACAAGAAATTGGACACGAAACGGTGTCAATGTTCAGGTACGCTATGGCACGCAAAATGAACGAAATTATGCCNTTGTTCAATCAGCANTANAANGCGTCACAGATTGAGATTGATCCGCTCAAAACTGTTGACATAAAGAACGTGGGCACCGGCAACGAAACATCAACCACAGAATCATCGTCCACAGCCGGGGGCCGTGTAGTGGCATCCAACACACCGCAAGTCCGGTTGTCTGGTCAAGGCGATTATGCTACATCCGCGCAGGACAGCAACTCAAAAACTGATGCCGACGGTACGGCGTCGAACGCGTCAACGACTGACAACACCACGAGCGGTTACAGCGGCAACCCAGCTGAACTGGTGTGGGCGATGCGGCAAACATTCATGAACATTGATTTGATGGTCATTGAACAACTGTCCGAACTGTTTATGATGGTATGGGACAACGGCGAAGAATACACGAGAGGCAATAACAATTATGGGTATAACTACGGGCTTTTCCCCTTTTATTGGTAGCATCGGACCGCTGAACAGGGTAACACCGTTCACACACCGTGATAACGCAACGTTCCTGAGTATTTTGCAGGACGTTATCAAATACATAAACACGACGTTGCAAGACGAAATAACTGTTGAGCTTGAACGGATACTCGCCGAAGCGCAGACCGTCGCAAGCAACTTTGATGCGCGGTCCGCTGAATGGCAAGCATTCTTTGATCAGTTCATGGTGGATGTGACAGCGAACATTGCCACACTGAATGACCTGGCAATCCGTGACCTGATCAACGGGCACATCAGTGAAACCTATGGTGCACTCAACACCCTGTTCACCGAAAAACTAGCCCCCGTCAACGCATCAATTACGGCTGAGGCAACAGCCCGTGCCGACGCTGACACCATCCTGACCGGCTCCGTGAACAAACGCGCCTATTTGGATGCCGCCGGCCTCGAATACAACGAAGACTTTTCTACCCGTGACGACGGCGCGTTCACCACCGCACTCACAGGTCAGCCGTTCACGTTCCTGGGACCTGCAATCACGGTCACGGACGGTTACGCGTCCTTCCCGAACACGTCCGAAGGTGGGGCGTACGCGTCTGTCAAACTTGACGGTGACGCCGTGTGGCTGGGTGGTGAATTCAAAATGACCCCCTACACGTCAAACGGCGGTCTTGTCGTGTTCGCCATGACAGAAGAAGACATCAAAGCCACACAGAACGCGGGGGAGGGTTTGCCGCGCATGTCCGCTCACCTGTGCATCAGCCCCACAGAAATAACGTTGGATGTTCTCACACTCAAAGGCACATCCGTTACCCGGTTATGGGACCACCAGTTCAACACACCGCTACTCTCCGACGACACCCAAGTGTATTCCGCCTACATTTGCTTGAACCGGTCAGAGGGGATCGCCTACATTATTGACCCGTACGGTGAAGTGCACGCCGTGCAGCACAGCGGCTTCAAAATCCCCTCCCCATGGGTGTTTTTCGAACCCTTCCGAACCTTGGGCGGTGCTGCAACACAGACACGTGCGAAGTTCCGTACCGTACAGGCCGACTCCAGGGACCATTCCCGATCATCGATTGCCCGTGCCCTCGCACGGCGCGGCACGGAACAAAAGGTTGTTGTCTACCAGCCCGGTGCTGACAGTGACCAAATACTGTCTATGACGCCCACCGTGTTGGCTGGGACGTTGCAGACAGTCACGTTCCCTGCCACAGGCAAAATCCATGCCACCATCACAGCGTTCATTGACATCACCGCTGCCCCGGATGGTGCCGCCTATATTTGTGTGGCCGACGCTGCCGGGACCATCCTGTCAAAACAGGCCGCCGGTTCAGCCGTAGCCCACTCCGGCTGGACAACCACCAAAGTTACTTTCGTGGGTGAAGCGGGATCTTTGTTTACAGGTCAGGTAGCCGCGTACGCTGCCGGGGGTTTGACGGCGGTGCTCAAACTTGGTGCCCGCGCCTTTGATTTAAACTACGCGGTGACGTTCAAACTCGAACCAACCAACTAAGCAGCGTAAATAATTATGGTCCCGTGTATTGCACGGGGCCATAATTGCGTGTAGGCTGATACCAAGGAAAGAAACTACACGGGGAGTCAAAATGTTGTATGAACGAGATGGATTCACACAGAACCTAGGCGAACAAGTAATCAACTTCGTCACTTGGCAGTGCACGACAGGTCGGCTCACTTGCGAGATATTACACACGGATGACATGCCCGCTTTCCCTTATCAGATATCCATTGAAGATGATGTTCTGGAAGAAACTGTCTTGGAGGATGTTAGCTACAAGACACTTGACGAAGCAAAAGCATTCATTGACGGCTACCTCGCAGCGGCAGGAGAGTAGGACAATGTTTCAGATTGTTGAAGGACGTGGGAGGAACGCTAAAACCGAGTCCACACTAGCCACAAGGCAGGCACTCGAAAACCGATTGAAGATGCTTCGCCGGAATAACCCGGACAAGTTTTATTGGGAAGACCGCCCCGTAGTTGTTAGAGCAAATAGCTCAAAGGTTTCGGTCACACAAATTCCCTAGCTTTCATCCGAATACCCCGTATCGAAAGGTACGGGGTATTCTTGTGTTCATGGCACTTGATTATCAGACGATTAAGTATTTGGAGACGGTGGGGGATCATACGTGGATTCATTATATGGATGGGAAGATTGTTCCTGCTTTTTATGATGGTAAGGGCCGGTTTTTGCCTGGGAAGGAGGGGGCCGGTCCTCCGCCTGAAACGTATACGCCGTGGGTCCCTCCGGTCACGCCGCCGCCGCCGCCGTCTACGGGGGCTTGGTTGGCGACGTGGGCTGACGGTTTTGTGATGACGTCAGGGTTTGGGATGCGGACGGGCGGTTTCCATTACGGTTTGGATATTTCCAGTACGACTGCTGTCACGGGGTTACCGATCCTGTCGGTTGCTGACATGGTCATCACACGTGCTGTGTCTGAAGCTCCGGGCACAAACCCGACAGCGGGTACCTATGTGAAGGGACACACCCTGGACGGGGCTTACACGTTCACCTACAACCACATGGCGCTAGGGTCACTAGCTGTCACAGCCGGTTCCACGGTCACAGCCGGAACACAGCTAGGCATTGAAGGGCAGCGCGGAAACGTCACCGGCACACACCTGCACTTTGAAATCATCCAAGGCACCTGGGATGACCCCTGGGCACCGCCCTACAACAACGGCGCACAATTCTTGGACCCCCTACCCATCCTTGAAGCCCACGGGGTGAATATTTAGTGAGCGCGCTAGCTGAACAAGTGTCCGCTAAGGGCGCTGACCTCCCNTACTACAACTTTGACAAAGTCTATTCTTATGGCGGTGTCTACATTTTTGTGTGTGGTGCCCGTGGTTTGGGTAAAACTTATGGCGCTAAAGATAAGGTCATTAAGAAATTCTTACGCAAAGGCGAGCAATTCATTTACTTGCGTCGTTTCAAAACAGAGCTAAGGGCGGCTAAGGCATTCTTTGACGATATTGCGCATACGTTTCCAGGTATGCTGTTTAGGGTTAATAGTGACCAGTTTGAGGTTTGCCGTGAGCCGCAAAAGAACCGTAAAGAAAACTTCTGGGAATGTATGGGCTTTGTTATCGCGCTTTCAACAGGGCAGAACCAAAAAGGCCGCGCGTTTCCCATGGTGCGCACAATCATTTTTGACGAATTTATCATCGAAAAGGGACTAACCCATTACCTGCCTGATGAAACAACCGTGCTCACTAACTTTTACAACACCGTTGACCGTTACCGGAATAAGACAGTTGTTGTTTTTCTTGCTAACTCCATCAGCATTGAAAACCCCTACTTTGTGAAATACAAGATACGTCCGCGCAAAGTGGGCGACCTAATAACAGCAAGACATTCAAAAATCACAGGGCAGCCATGGATTGTTGCCCACTTTGTAGACTCTAAAGAATTCAACCAGGAAGTTTATAAAACCCGGTTCGGTGAATTCATCGAAGACACAGACTATGGTGACTACGCACTGGGTAACGAATTCGCGGACAACCACGAACTCATGATCGGGCGCAAACCGTCTGATGCCGAGTACGCATACACCCTCGAAACCCGTGCCGGCACCTTCTCCATATGGTTCGCCCGCAAAGACGGGCTCTACTATTTGCAGGAAAAACGGCCCGGTCAGGAACTCAAATACACGCTCCTACCCAACCGGGTAGACACGGACAACCGTCTATTACTCAAGAATGACGAAATCCTCCGGATGCTCAGGTCATCATTCAAAAACGGTTTAATGCGTTTCGATGAAGCACACACCCGTAATGCTATGCTCGAAGTATTCATCTAAACAACTGACTGGGGAGTTAGCATCATGCCGTATCTGAAAGCCATTACAGCCGCCCTACTGGCTGGTCTAGGCTCCGCGTACCTTGCATTGAACGACAATTTCATTGACGCTCAAGAATGGGTGCAAATTGCCCAAGTAGCTATTGCGTCCGGGGCAGCCGTTTACGGTATCCCCAATATCCCTGTAACGGGTAAGCGTGTCGCGGAATGACCATTCCAATGGAACTCATAATGTCCTTTGTCGGCATTGTCGGAACTGGTATAATGACTGGTATAGGGTTTATCCTCCGGTCATTGACCAACCAAAATAAAACCCTATCCGCCCAAGGAAATGCTTTAGCACTACTAGTCTCGCGTGTAGGGAATATTAACCCCGAAGTTGTGGACAAGCGCTTACTAGACCTTGAAACAGACATGGCCAGGGTTTGGGGTATTTATGACGCATGGCGCGGCCCCTCAACACCAGACGTCCAACACCGCCTAGCAGACAGGTACTAAACCACAATGAGCAACATATCCATCATTGGCAGCAAAGACGGTCCCACCGTAGACGAACGCGAACTAGATACTTTCCTGGCAGGGCGGGGGATCGGGGCGCTACCCGAACGGCTGTCAGTTGAGGCACTTACTGCCACTTATCGCCTCAAAACGGAGGGTGAGCTTTCATTCCTTGACCCTGCCATTGGAGGCAAAAATGACGGGGTGAGCGACAATGTCGCTGCATGGAACATCGCTATGACGTTGATGGCCGGGAAGGGTGGAACGCTGTTCTTCCCGCAGGGCATCTACTGTTTCGCCTCCGAACCGAACGACGTGCCGGGCGGTGTACGACTTCGCGGTACGGGGTATAACTACTCAGACCCCACCACCTACGCTCCTCGTCACAACTCAGTGCTCAGGGCCACTGCCGCCATGAACCGTTTCGTCAAGCTCTCAGCATCAGGTTCCGGTGGTCAGTCACTAGACGCCTACACCGGCACCAGCATGGACGACCTTGTCGTGGACGGACGACACCTGGCCAACAACGTTGTCACCACGAACGGGCGGCGTAACAAAATACGTAACTGCCAGGTCTATTGGGGTGCAGTGCGCGGAATTGAGGTGCAGGGCCAGAACACCTACATAGTGGGCGGCGTTGTGAATCAGGGTTATGTGGGCGACTGCATCACCATATTCCAGGGCGGTGACCACAAAATCTTTGACGCCGAACAGCGCGAAGCGGGGCCGGGTGGTGCGTGTATCCGCGTGTCCGGTACAACTATCGCTGACGTGATGATCCGTGGAAACCACATGTACGGGACCATCCCTGACGGTTCAGACGTTGAAGCCATGATCGTTATTGATTCACAGGCGGTGGCGCTACCAAACATCAGCATCCATGGAAACGTCATCGAAAACACCCGTGGCCCGGAAATCAAGATCACCGGTACCTCAGCAGGGTCCATCCGGTCACTGCTGATCAACAGCAACATGTTTTTCAACCAAAACTCCAGCACCAACCATCCCGTGATCTCGTTCGATCATCCCGGATCGGTTAGCAGCGTCTCCATCAACGGCAACATTATGGAAGGTAAAGACGCATCCAACCTGTACAAATCAATCATCGACTTCAAGCAGTACCCCACTACAACCACTAAGTGGTCAGTCATCGGCAACGTAGGAACCTATATCGCCAACATAGTCACACCTACGTCAGGGGCACCCGTAAACAGGTTGAACCTCAGCAACAATGCCATCCGCAACGCCACGGCGAACGCCTACAGCAACCGCAGAGACGTTGCCGCGCTAAACGGCGGGACCACCACATACACAATTGCCCACGAGTTGGACTCCACACCAAGGGCATATTCGGTAACAGCCCAATCTCAGTCAGCAACGCAGGTTGGCGGTTTCACGGTTTCTGTTGATGCAGCTAACCTGACTGTTACCTATGCCACCGCGCCACCATCCGGGACGGGCAATGTGAAGTTCGCGTGGTGGGCTGACCGGTAGGGGCCAATAAGACCGGTTAAGTTGACCAACTAAATACACGTTTCGACTCAGTACCCGTCATGCAACCCAGCGTGGCGGGTATTGCTTGCCCTACCCACACCACCCAGGGCACAGATACATACATCATACCAC
>Ga0065713_1000018_pt1 | contig 36769 bp, 104 predicted proteins | sample MisBulReplicate2_FD_59100 | JGI IMG/M metagenome (GOLD analysis project Ga0065713, IMG submission 59100) | Miscanthus rhizosphere microbial communities from Kellogg Biological Station, MSU, sample from Bulk Soil Replicate 2: eDNA_1 v2 (version 2) | ecosystem: Environmental > Terrestrial > Soil... | reverse complement strand
AAATCTGCCCAAATAAATCTTTGTTTCATTACAGTTCAGCTGGGATTTAAAGTCCAAACCCTTAGTGCCACCTTCGAAATAAACGCCTAGCGGGTACAAACCTCTTTTATTCCCTCTTGCAGTAAGTAGGTTATTAATATGTCTGGGAACAAAGGCACAAGTCTTAGAAGAATATTCCTTATTAAATGGGAATAAAATGTCTTTATCCATAAACATATTTTCCCAGTGTTGTTCTTCCATCCAACCTTTGAACGCAGAAACGTATTTCCACTCTTCATTAACAAACGCTTTTTCATACGTTGGCTGGTTGGCCTTATACCGAGAGTAATAACTTCTAGTCAACATGCTGCTCCAACGAGCGTAAAAGGGACAGATTACTTTTGTCCTAGATTTACCATCCAGCATGTAACGTTCAACAACTGGATAATCTAAATCATTAATTCCAAATCCACAAACTGTTTTCATACTGTTCCTTAAAAGTCTTCTGGAAGCTCTTGGTGAAGGATGACCTCCCACGAGGTTTCATCAATTTTAAACGTATCACAAACACCTAGATAACTCCAAGGTCGGTTCTTCAATACAGTCAACCGAACATTGCCTCGGCTTCGATCTGGCAAGATTTCGGGTTCGAGTCCGATAATAACAAAGCTCAATTGTTCAAGTGCAGCAGAACCACGCATCATCTCTTTTGTTACTTTTACCCAAAACGGTTTGTCTTCTGCCCCTTTAGGGGGTTTAAACTGCTCTGCTGCTGAACGGTTAATGTGACTAACAGCAATTACACAAACATCATTTGCAGCACAGAAGGCAGCAAGCTCAGTCATTACGATGTCGAGTTCTTTTCGTTCATCCGTAACGTGGCTTCCGCTGACAACCATACTAAGGTGATCGAGCAAAATATAGCTGCAACCCTCGACCAAGTGCATATGCTTGATTTTATTCATAAGTTCGCTAACCGGTAAGCTGCCGAAGTGACCTAGCATTACCAATTGATCGTTATCTACAATTTCTGAATAAGCTTTCTGAATATCTTCCATCGAAGCACATTCTAGTGGTTTATCCTTAAACTTCAAGTAGTTAACTTTCAGTTTTGATGCAACCATCCGCTGAAGAGTTTCCTTGTTTGTCTCTTCAAGGAACACCATACCAACCTTAGCTTTACTTTCAATAAATGCACTAGCAAAGATAGAAGTAACTGTAGACTTACCAACACCGGATGGACTAGTCAACAAAACCAATTCACGCATACGAAAGCCATGTAGTTTATCCATTAGTTTTGGAAAACTGTTCACGTATACGCCTTCAGGTCGTGGTTCAAGAAGCTCTTCCAACGTAATATCACACGCCTTTACAATCTTTTCAGCAGAGTATGCACGCTTACCAAACTGTACAAGCTTAGCAAGTTCATCACTACGTCCAGCTTGAAGGTAATCAGAAGCATCTTTCAAACCATCTGCTGGTGCAACTGTCATCAAAGATAAGCCAGAACCTACAAAAGCGTTAGCAACAGCTTCACGGGCTTCATGGCCCTTCATAACCCCTTTCTTGGTTTCTGCTGGTGTGCAGTAATCGTCATCAAAGAAAATAGTCAAAGAATCGTGAGATGAAACGTAAGACTCATTGTGAAGCAAAGCCTCCACAGCATTAGCTGTACCAAGAGGGATAGACACTACAAGCGGTTCGATACCTTCGTATTTTGTACCCTTTACATTATCACAAAGAGACTGATAAACACTCAGGTGGTCCCATTGGCCTTCTGTACAGATAAGGTTAGTTCGTTTACGATTAATATTCTCTGCGACATCTTGCCCAAAGAGTTTGTTGTTAATTGAAACACTGCCGATTGCAGTCCAATGGCCTTTCTCGTCCTTGCCTTTGGTTACATCTTGTTTTGTATAGCCTACAACTTTCCCTTTCTGGTTGTATGAAGGAAAGTAGAAAGCTTCTGGTGTCTTACCATCTTTCTCAGACAGTGCAACCTTCACTCCAAACCGCTCAAGCGTAGCTTTACGAATACCACGCTCAGGTGCATCTACAGACGCATACTTCTTAACGTCATCAACTGTTTCTTTATTAAAAACTTCCACTTCTCGCTCCTTTAGCTTTTTGAAATAACTCACACCATTCTCCCTCAACCCAATTATTCCAACCCATCTTCAAGAATCTTAATAGCCCTTTTCACCTGATCCTTTAAATATACCCCATCTCCATCACTATTACAATCACATTCGCAATTCTTTTCAGCTTCTTCAATTGCTTTGTCTAGCTCATCTTGAGAGATCATGCCTTGAAAAATGTGCTCTAGAAAATCGGAGATGTCCAGACTTCCGCAACATAGATGCCCACTATAAGCATATGAGCGAAGTTCCTCGGGACTGATGTGTCTGTAGCCTTTCTTGATATCAATAGTCGCCATTGTAATACTCCTTGAGAGTTTTCATAATCTTTCATGATTTCTTCACTTACTTTGCCGTACAAGAATGAGTAATTATATTCACAGTCTCTAAAGATTCGACCATCTTCACAATCACCGTTATTATGGTCTTGGAGAATACTATCATACTCTTCGTGAATTTCTTTGTCTTCTTCAGTCTGCACTTCAAATTTATCTAGTGCATATTCTACTTTACCGAAGCCTTCGCCCCAATATCCACGCGTCTCCTCACCGGCACGAGCAAGCATAAAGTATTTATCTTTCTTGTCCAACACTTCCAACACATCAGACCATTCAAAGTCTTCATCAAGATTATACTTAACCTGTAATCTCGCTTTAGCAAGGATTTCTTTCTTAGCTTTCTCGGTCTTTTCTGCCTCTTGTAGCTCTTTGCGGATCGTACCCTTGAGTGTGTCTGCATGACGCTTCAACGAGTCTACAGCACTCTTAATTAGCGTTAACATACGCTCACTTTCGTCGCTCACAGGGACATTGCGCTGCAAGTCCCCAAGGTATCCAGCAGAATGAGTTGTCGTAGTCTTTGTGCGTGAGCGTTGAGTCTTGAATTCAGATGTAGAATAGTTATTAGGAATACCAATGTCTTTCATAATCTGACTGATCTTTTCACGTACCTTCTGGTTGTTCTCAATCGCTGGAAGGTTGACTTCGTGTTCAGCTACCACTTTAAGACGTTCTACTTCAGCTTTCTCAAGGAGCTGGGAAAGTTTAGTGTCAACTTCCTCAATAGTCTTAGGATCCCGCTCATAATAGCTGCTTCCGTATTTGAAAGCATTCGCTGCATATGTATTAGCCACAGAAGGCATTGTGATTTTATTTAGCTTCATCACAGAAGGAATGTTACTTTCTGCTTTCTTTTCCAAAGCTGTCATCAAGCCTTTTACGAATTCGAATGCTTCGTCTACTGTCTTTACGTATTTCATTATTTACTCTCCAATGCTTCAAGCTCTTTAACCAACTCTTGTTTACGTTGCTCTTTCAACTCATCAGCAACCATTGTTTTATATTTATTGAACAAACTCCAGAAAGCCTCATACACAGCTTTAGAATTGTCTTCACGAAAGTACAAAGCATTATTCATTGTATCAGAGAATGCAGTACCATATGACTTCAATTCTTCAAAGAATGCATCAAATGTTTTCTTAGGATAGCTCCTATCCCACAAACCATCCCCACCAAATGTGTAGGCACCACAAGGAAAGCTAATCTTGAACAACCATTCATCTTTAGGCTGCTTACCATTATCTGGACAGCCGATTGTACGACCATGTTTCTCGCCAAACAGGCTGATCCCTGTCCAATCGTCATAGACATTTTTTACCCGAAGGTGTGTGCCAGATTGAATACCTTGCAACGGGATGCCGAAGCGGTCACTCACTTCCATGGCTTGCACAACAGATTTAAGGTGCTCTGGAGACAATGTGACATTCTCACGGTCAAACGCTTCAGAGTGCTTCTTGACCACTTTCAGTAGGTCTTTGTATGCTGCGATTTTGTTAGTCATTTCAAAAACTCCTTTGCTTGTTGAATTGCACCAAAGACATCGCCCGAACAACTCCACTCTTTAATAATGTTTCGTAAAATCTGTTCAGCTTCATTGCAATCCTCAGCATTTACATTGTTTGATGTCTTCAGCTCCTCAACTTCATGCGCCAGATACTTGATTACATCTGCTGCCGACATACCAGCAAAACCTAGCTCATTCGAAGCAATGATAGCCTCTTCATACCATTCTTTATAGCAATCGTTCATCTTTCTCTCCACCCCTATATTTAAATTAATCTTGCATACACCCTATACGTATATTGTTTCTTCGAAATGTCGATGACATTGAGAGCTTAGACATCTTTCATGAGTTGATAATAATTCTCAAGAGCTTCTTCTTTAGTAGTCCCGAACGCGTAATTGTCAGACTCTTGCAGATTCTCAAAGCCTTGTCCGATTACACAGAATGCCTCTCCATCCTTGAACACTTTAACATTCCACCAAGGTTTGTCAAGATGATCTCTGTTACAATCATTACAAGCCCATGTACCACCGTACGTGAAAGCTTTCGACTTACAATTACCATGCGGGAACGGATGAGTAAAGTAAATTCTACCTTCGCGGATCATCTCATCTGCCAGCCGCCAACCTTGTTGCCGTTCAAACCGATACGGACCTTGGAACATTTGACTTTGTGTATCACCAAACACACGAGAATTAAACCCACCTGAGAAATGAGCATTCCAGTTTTCAGTGCCGAAGATGTCTTGATATGTTTGCATATTGTTTCGCATGTCTATTACTCCTTTTGGTTGATGGCTTAATTAAGCTTTGCAAGAGTCTCAGCTTTAGCGTCTTCCTTACCACGTTCGTATGCTTCACCTTCAATGTCGCTAATAATCAGCATCCATTGCACAATCTCCATCAGCTCTGAGATAGCTTCAGAAGGTTTCAAGCTGTGTGAGTCTACGTAATATTGAATCTGCTCGTAGACGTCTTGTCTAAATGTTCCGTCGCCAAATGTGCTCATTTTACTTCCCCATCAAATGACACTAACTTAAAGTCCCAGTCGTCAATATAACCTGTCTCACAATCTTTGGAAATGTTAACAGCTTCAACATAGTATTTACCATCCTCCACTTGCTGTAAATTGATAATGTTTTCCAGCCCATCACAGATTCCAATATTATCACATTCATCCTTCAGTAGATCGTACGTTGTAAGTTTCTGAAGGACACGTATGGATTTCCCATAGAAATACGTGTCACCACGTTTATACGCCTCTGTTTGCACCTTTACAACACATTTGTTTTGCATGTCCGTTTCCTCATTAGGTTTGCTTTCAATACGTCACATTCTACACGTTCAATTTGCTATGTCAAGCACCTTCCCAACAAAATTCTCCTACACTCCATCCCAGTAAATTTATTCCTCATCTATGCGAATTTATTCGCTATCCCCTCTTGACTTCACCCCTTGATCTGTTATGATTGGCCTACATTAATTGAGGAGAAACGCCATGCAAAATCTAATTGAATCCGTGATGACCTACAACTACTACCCTAACCAGACACCAGCATGGGAAGGTTGGGAGTATATCCCTAATACGGAAGCTGACGTGCAGGCATTGGCTAAGGCTGCCGGGTTTTCGTCTCATGAGGGGGCTGGAGGAAGCTTGCTTGCAGTATTGCCCTTCTACAAACCACTATGTTGTCGCTGTAGATGGCTATGTAGAGGAATTGGGTTCTGATGAATTTAAAAAGAGTTCTTGAGGCTTTGAAGAAATGAAAAAGGAAATTTAAAATCATTGACGCATCTTCTGGAGAGAAACTTAAGCTTGGGGAGGGGCAGAGCTAATGCACAATGAATTCGTTGTAGAGCTTAAAGATGGCTCACGAGATTGGGTAGATCCTGTGATTGATGTCACCGAGGATGATGAATGGATTTATGTTGACAACGGACATGAATATCAGTATGAGAAGAAGCTGATTGCTAAGTGGACTGTTCGTCCTTATGGTGCAGAGACTACTTATGATGTTATTGGAGATGTGAAATGAAAGGCCCAACTATTGAAGAAGTACGAGCTTTGCAGCAAGAAACTGGTGAAGGAATGATGGCTTGCAAGAAGATTCTTGAGCAGAGGTATGCCGAGGAATATAAAGCCGAGATGTTGGGCAGACTTGATGATCTTCGTTACAATGTGAATTCACGAAATATGGATATGGGAGAAGCTATCACTGATATCTATAAATTGTTGGATTATTTGGTTAGGAAGGCTTGAACATGAACACAGACAACGGTACAGATTGGGACAAGGTAGGTAATGCAATTATCATCTATCACCAACAAGAGGAACGTCCTCTGTGGCTGAGTAGAGAGGATCTTGAAGAGATGTTGAGGGTGTTGGAGGGTGATTAGGTATTCCTTGTAGTTATCGCTTTCTCTGTTTGCTATAAAAACATATCATGTCAGAAAGCTTGCAATTGAGAGATTAATAGCGTAATATTTACACATGGACTTCTTCTAAGCGAGAGCAAATTAGAAGGTCATCGTACAGAGAGAGAAATGTCAACGGCCTATTTAGGCGCACTCACCGGCTCTGTATTAAAGGTTATGAAGAGGGAAGATCCTCGGCCAAGCTGAATCGAAGTTCATTATAGCGGATCGATTACGCCTTTGGGTGGAATGATGAACAATCTTGTTATCAGATTCTTGATAGCTCTGACCTAATGTCAGCCTAAGCGACAACTCAACAGAATGAGCTGTTATAGGGTAAGATAGATCAAAGTTATGTCTAGGCAGGAGGATACTTCTGTATGGCATTTCTTGGGATTAATCTATCTTTCCTAAACTCTAATCTAACAGAATAGGTATATAAGATATTAATATAATAGATAAGAAAGAGATAGAATGAAGATATACGAAAGTACTAAAGATCTAAATACAGATGTAGATAAATATAAATCTGATTACTACAACATCATTGGCTCTTACAGGAATGAAAATAATAAGCTTAGACTGGTAGTAGAGTGTGAAGTATGCAAACAAGATCCAGAACTATTTAAACTGGGATTATTTGATGTAGGCACGAAAACACTAAGAGATAAAGTAAGACCTTGCGGCTGTTCTGTAGCTCCCCAGTGGGAGGAATGGCAATATAAAATCCTATTGAATCGAAGAGCTTCTTTATTTAATTGTGAGTTCTTAGGTTGGTCTTCTGATTATATAGGTTCACAAACTAGAACTAAAATGCACTGCACGACTCACAACATAACTTGGGACGGTAGCTGTATAAACGATTCTAGACGATATGACATACTGTGTTCCGAATGTCACTCACAAAAGATGGTGCATAAAACAAGAAAACCTGATGACGAAGCAATTAAAAGTTTTAAAGGTTTTGCAGAAGACACAATCTTTACTAGATCAGATAAGAAAGCAAAGAACGGACACAGAGAGTATTGGGATGTACAGTGTCCAGAGTGTGCTATCACTTACACATCAAACTACAAGAATTTGATTCAAGGTTATAGAGGTTGTGAGTGTAACACCTTCAGACAAAAGCAAGTTTACCTACATATCCTCTACTCTGAGGATACACCTGTTGGTGTTAAGTTTGGCATTGCAAATAATTGGAGTGTAAGATTCAAAGGGTTGAATAAAAAGAACAAACTTAGGCTTGAAAACTACGCAGTATGGGAATTCAATACAACCTTTGATTGTCGTAAGGCTGAGCAGACTGTAAAAGATACATTCTCTTGTGGTGTAATACCTAAAGAGGAAATGCCGGACGGCTACACAGAGACAGCTTCGCTATCAGATTTTGGTGGTATTGTGCAACTGCTTGATTCCCTTACAGAAAGAAATATCCACACAGGGCCTTGACAGGCCCTTTTCTTTTGTCTAAAATTCGTTCACACAAACCAATTGATAGGAGAAACACCATGTACATTACAGGCAACAAAGTACGCATCATCTCTAGCCCCTACATAATGTTCGAAGTAGGCTCAGAATATACAATCAGTTATGTTGATGATCGTCCATATGGAATTTATATCCAAGAAGTCAGGTTTGATGGGGCTGATCCAGATGATACAGCTCAGTGGCCTTTTCATAGGGATGAAGTGGAGTTGGTAGAATGACAACAGTAGTCAACAAATACAAAGTAAGTATGTCCGATGCTGATATTGTCTATATCGGTAGAGGCTCAAAATGGGGAAACCCCTACACTAGCTTAAGCACACCAACCAAAGCAGAAATGCAAGTTGCTACACGAGAAGAGTCTATAGAACGTTACAAACAATATCTATGGAATCAGATTCGCAAGGGCGTGATTACCAAAGAAATGCTTCTTGAGCTTGACGGTAAGCGATTGGCTTGCTATTATGCTCCGAAGTCATGCCATGGTGATGTGCTGGTGGCAGCTATCGAATGGGCTAAAGGAGAAACAAAATGATCAATCAATTCGGCCACACAAATGATGTAAAATACTTTGAAGCAGCTAATGCTTTCATCCAAGCTGCTGGAGCTGATGGCTGGGAACTATCACAGACTTATCCAAGTGAACCAGCTATGCGAGCTTGCCGCCTGACACGAGACGGTTTTGTAATATCCGCAATCACGCGTAAAGATGTCGGTAAGTGGAAATACGAAGTTAGTCTACATGCTTGGGCACCAGATGGATTGTGTATTGAGCTGCCAACAGTTTACAATCCTGAAACATTCTTGAAGGCTGAGACTACTTGCGGTGTGTGCAAGAAAGAAGCAGACAAGACATATCGTTACAGTTTTGCAGGCAGAGCTTGTGCAGATTGTATTCCAGAAGCTCGTAAGAAACATGAACAACCGGGATGGTGTGATTGATATGTACTCAATTGAAAACTTCGAACCCTACACACTCCGCAAACATCTAGGAAATGCTATTGTCCTTGTGTGGAGTAAAACTGGAGGTTATCAATTTATGTCGGTGCTTGACAGGTTTAAGGCTATGGCTGATAATATTGACTTTAAGATTGTGGGAGTAGAGAGATGAACGTTTGGATTCTGACAGGTATAGATGCACATGACACAGTGGTCATTGGTGTGTTTAAGACAAAAGAGTTAGCAGAGATTGCTAAAGAAATGAATGAAGATTCTTATGCATTCTATAACATTCGGTGTTGGGGAGTTACACAATGACGATTAAAGATGGTGATTATTTCCACTACAGTTGGAAACCTAGCCTCATTCCTGCACACGATCCATACTGGTGCAGAGACAGAACATGCATAGCTCGCACAGACAATCATGGCGACATAGTTCTAATTGACACATACAACTATTGGCCTTTCAAAGATGGCAAAGAAGATACAAACATCTTCACACACGAAGGTTTGGCTCGTGAGTATTCTAAATATATTGATGTTGAAAGGTTTGACCTAGAATTCATCTGCAACCTGAATGATTATGAATTTGTGCATGAGTACGCTAAAGATGATTATGAAGGTGTTGTGTTTGTAGGGTATCAGTGCACAAAGAAGTGGGCTAAGCCTAAAGGGAGTAGTGTTAGTAAGATGGCAGTGTTGAAGAAATATGTGAAAGAATATAATGACTTGTTGGCTCAGAAAGAGTATATTGAGAGTCGGTTGCTGTCGTTGAATGATAAGATGAATGATAAGATGGATGAATTGGAGGGTATAGAATGAGTAATTGGCATGATAAAGCATCAGAACAAATCCAACAGGATCACACTGACGGTTTGATTTCTGACAAAGAATATTATCAGCAAATGCGTGATCTTGATGCTGAATATCAAGAATATGTGCAGCAGGAAGTTGATAGCTATCGTGATAGTTTTTACTAAGGAGAAATCAGATGGAAGCTCCAAAGAGCTTATTCATAATTGTCTGTGATGAGTGGACAGGGACACGCTATGCACGAAGTAATCTTGGTATCTATTCTACAATGGACACAGCTAATCAAGCACGTGAATATCTGCAAGCGAATTATAAGATCTCCGATATTGAGTATTGGGTCGATGAAGTTGAATTTTGTGAGGTGTGGAAATGAGTCGTGCATTTGAAGTAACATCTGTTTATGTGATTCGACAAGTTTCTACAGGCAAGCTTATCAAATTTGGGTCAAAGTGTGGTTGGGCTACGGTTGGTGCTGCTAAGAATGCTTTCGCATTACACATGCACACAACATATCGAGATTATTTCGCTGATGGTAAAGGACTGTTTGATAGCCAGAATGATTTTGTAATTGAGGAACTGAAATGAGCAGCAATGAACACATGAATCCAAGGCGTTACGACTTCAAAGTAGAATACCACGACTTTGGTCAAGCATCTGTACAGAAAATTACAACAGAGTTTGGACAATATGTAAGCTTTGATGCTTACTGGAATCTGTTGTGTGAATTTAGCGATTATGAAGATAGGCAATGGGAGGAAGAGTGAGCGTGTACAGTAAATGTGTCGGCACAGACTGCCTAAAACGTGATAGCTGCTTACGATTCACTGTACCACCACTCGCTAAATATCAGCCTTGGCTTGTGCAAATAGTAAGCGTTCCAGATACAAGTAAGTGCAAGTATTTTATTGATAATGGAGAGAAGTAAGGTGTTTCTATTGTTCTGCTTTCTACTGTATCCGACAATGATTTTGTTTATCATGTTCTCAAGCAATGATAAACACACAGGGAGAAATTAGATGTTACCTCCTTTACCACTAGATGTAAACAATACACAAATCAGGGAGGGTGATAACGTAGTATTCGGTGCTGACAATGGATCTTATTTGTACACAGGAAAGGTGTTCAAGATCACACCTTGCTTTGCATGGATGAAAGTAGATCCTAACGCAATCATTTTTCGTAGGGAATTTCGTAGGGTTGCAGTGATAAACCCTTGACGCCTCCAACCTAATCAGCTAATCTTACAGCCATGCACAGAACAGACATGTGTAAAACAAATTATTTAGGAGAGAATGCTATGAAGATTGTATACAGTCCATGCTACGGTGGTTTTTCTGTTAGTGAAGCTGGTATCATGCGATATGCTGAGCTGAAAGGGATCAAAGTATATCCTGAGAAAGCTAAGTATGGTCTTACCACATACTGGACTAAACCTAAAGAAGAAATTGAGGGGTTGTTGCAAGAAGGAGATTTCTACACAGCTTCACAAGACGAAAGGATTTTATCTAATAAAGTTTCTTCTGAGAATCAAATCTGTAATCGTCAGTTTGTCCGGCATGATCCTGTTCTTGTACAAGTGGTTGAAGAACTCGGAGATAAAGCTTCTGGTGACTGTGCAAAGCTGACTGTCTTTGAAACAGATTCTCGTATGTATCGAATTGATGAGTATGACGGCTATGAAAGTGTAGCCACTTCCTATGCAGACGATGATTGGGTGACTGTATGAAAATTCCACGGAAGTCAGCAACAGTATCTAAGAAGTTGACTGACGAAATCGTAGCCAACTCCCACCGATGGACTCAATTCATCATTCACAGTGGTGTTCGATTCGAAGACTTGTCCGATGAGTGGGTGCAATTTTTCGACCAACAGGCGGAGATTAGTACAGCACAGACAGAGCTTGTTCGGTTGATTGATTTGGCGATAGCAAAGGATGAGAAGAAATGAACATTGATTTCGGTTGGATGGGTAAAGTTGTCCTTCAAGATTGGGAAGATCCTTTTACTCCAGAAGGTGAAGGCTTTGTAATAGTTTCTGATGGTTATACAGAGTCCGGAATCAGGATTCATGGTGTGATTGATGAACGAGAATATGCAACCTATCCTTGTGTTTGGCGTAATGCTATTATGATTAAGGTGAATTGAAATGATCACTTATACAATTCTAATCAACAANATCTTCCAATCCTCTATCCAAGCCAACAGCCGAGGTGAAGCTGTTAATATGGCTAATGATTTGTATAGCAGTTGTGCGGGAATTCATGTGTCTAAACCTTCTCAGTGGGGTGGACGATGAATCACTTGTCTGAGTTGTTAGAACGGCTAGAAGCTAGCGAATTAGCCTATAAACAAGCCGATTCCTGCCTAGATTGCAGTCCTCTTGAACTGATCATCACTCGTGAAGAGGTAAAACAGGCTAGGTTTGCATTTGACAAGGCTTGTCGGAGTTATGTGCTGACAAATGTATTTGGTAAAGAGGAGGTTGAAGCATGATTATCTTCGAACACACATACAGCGACGAATCTCTGATTGACCTTGAGCAACATCTTATGGATGCTATTTATGATGAGGATCTAAATCTTCCTCAAGATGAGCATGGGTTTCGTAGGGGTGGGTTTAAAGTGGTTGTTGAGTGGAGTGATGAGGAATGAACAGTAAAACTGTAACCATATCACGAGAGTTGTTAGAGGAAGTCGTGTCACAGCTTGACGACTTTATAACAGGGGACATACTGAACCGTTTACATAAGGTTCTTGAAAAAGATGAGTCAAATGAATCCTATGAACTGTGGTATAATCAGGCTATTGAAGCCAGTAACCATTTAGATTTTGCTGGTATGTCAGCAGCGGATGTTATTATTTATCTTGGAATTGAGAATAAAGAGTTAAGGGAAGAAATTGAGCGCCTGACTAAACAATTGGACAATCAAGATGACTGATAAATTCTTATCTCGTAAATTTACATTAATTTGTGTCTTACAACTGCTATTGTTTATCTGCCTGTGGACTGGTAAACTTCCTGCTGATGTGTTCCAATCAATCACTATGGTTATTGTGAGCGGCTATTTAATTTGCAACTCGGCACAGAATGTAATGACAAAGGAGAAGAAAGATGAAACCAAAGTATAGCGAAGGTGAAATTGTCATCCTCCAAAGCGCCAACTTTCCAGAATACAGCGGAGAGTATGAGGTATTCAAAGTGTTGTTTTATAATGATGAATTCCCTGACCGACTAGATAAAACTGTTATGATAGTCTGTGATGGACCTATTGGTTATGTACTCACGGAAGCCCTTGCAGATAAATTAGGTACATCAGAGGTTATTTGGGCAGAGCATTCTTTACGTAAGCGTCAAGAGCCCGGACAGATGGGTTATAAAGAATTGATGGCATCTTTGAAGAATAGTGTTTTGGAGTGGAACTGATGAAAGGGTTATGCTATCAAATACCTCCATTAACTCTTCTAGGAACAGAGTTAGAAGCGATTCTAAATGACCACAAGGAATCAGAAGACTTTCTGTGTGCTATTGATGACTGTCTTTATGCAACAAATCTAGGTGTCACAGCTCTAGAGGAACACATTAATATGTGGACTGCTACAACATGGGACGATAAGGAGTATATCAGAGGTATCACATTCGTTGAACAACAATGGCACCAAATCACAGGAATGTTTTAACATGAACAATCAATACAAACTGTCACAGTTAGAACAACAACTAGAACAATTCCTAAAGTCAATCCTTGGAGGTGATTCTCCAAACCTTGCACAGCTCTATCTTTTGCATGCAGCGGGGAGTGTGTATGAAGTGGCTATAGGACAGAGCTTCACCCAAAGGGTGGTCATTCATAAGGTGATTAAGCTGTACAAAGAGAAAAGCTTAGTGATGAAGGGAATCAATAGATTTCGTCAATGGAGAGATTCTTCTTTCTTTTAGAATTTTATTTCATGAAGGCTATTGCTTGTAGATTGGATCCGTGTAGACTGAAACCTGTAACGCCAACCTAACACAAAGTACGTAGGAGCTTTAAAATGACCTTAGAAGTTATCAATAGCACCACTGAAACCAACGATATCAAAGAAGCACTGGAATCTCTGGATAATCCTCTTGTATACAACCAAGCATTAGTGGACAGTCGAAACCTGTTGAACCTTTCCCTTGAAACCCTTCTCCAGCACTTTCAGCAATGGTTGTGGTTGGATGAAGGTGTGGAATACAAAGATAAACCTGATGAAGCTTATGCTATTCAGCTTGGGCACATTGAGGGAGCCCTTGTTTTGAAAGGATTAATTTACAACCTATAAATTATTTTCAAGAATTTACTAAAAATGCTTGACGGCGTGTAAGCCTTTCGCTATAGTCTCTTCACAGGAAGGAGAAACACAAGAGATGACAGGTAGTTGGTCATCTGACAGGATCAAGGAGTCAAGGCATAGAGGAATGGTTCTCTATGTTGATTACCTCAATCTCTTAAGGTGAATGAAATGACAACCACACAAATCAAAAGCAGCTTTAGTCCAGTAACCGGCAGTAAGGTTCGTAGAGTCTTTAATGACTCAGGTATGTTCCTCGGCACGATTACTAAGCTCGACAGTAACAAAGGTTATAGCGTATTCCGTCTCAAAGACGGCAAAAGGAGAACTAAGCGCTATCTTAGTGATGCGTTTAAGACGATCAGGCGTGAAAACTAGAGTCAGATTTTGACTCTACAATAAAACCCCCTTAATTGGGGGTTATTTCTATTAAGGAAAAATAAAATGAAAACAATTAATGTGTTGAATGTTCCTGATTTCAGGAAGCCTGATGGCTCATGGGGTAAATTCTATTCTGAAGTGACAGATGATGATTGCAGGTTATCAATGCACACTCGTGCAGCGGTTCTGTGGAATAATTTAAAAAGCAGATGCAGAGAAGGTAGTGCACAACGAAAGAACTCGACCAGTTACGTACAAATTGAAAACCATTTTGATAACTATGATGTCTTCACTGAATGGTGTCAGGGACAGTACGGATACATGAATAAAAGCGCAAGTGGTATATACTGGAATTTAGATAAAGATCTCCTGCACCATGGGAATAAAATCTATAGCCCAGACACATGTATGTTTATCCCTTTATCTGTCAACACCGTGATGATGGCCTCTGATGTTTGCCGTGGAAAATTTCCTGTTGGGGTTCAGCCTCACTACCAAGTTAAAAAGACTAGGTACACAGCAACTTGCCGACGAAGAGATGGTAGTGGATATGTAGGTATTTATGATACGCCAGAAGAAGCACATAAAGCTTGGCAGCTAGCGAAGGTCGACAGGATATTGGAGGAAGCAAGCGACCATCCTGAGCATATTAAAATGTATGAAGCGCTTATGTGGCACATTGATCGTATAAGGAACGACTACGAAAATGACAGAGAAACAAAAGTTGAATGGTGGACTGACAGGGGCTTGACAATTCAGTAAACCCAGCTAAGATTAGGTTTAGGAAGTCAACCAACGCATGAGAGGTGGTAAAATGACTACTCGTTATCTGATCGTTCGAGATGGTAGAGAGTACTTCATGAGAGAAGTTCCCGAATGGGCTCAAGACAATCCTGACTACGAGGTGGTTAAGTTTTCGTCTGGAGAAAGTGGTATCAGTAATGCTATTACAGTCACAAATTCAGATGATACACAGGAACGTATTGAGCTAATGAACGAGCTGTTTTCCTTGCAAGAGGTTGAAATAGCTCAGTTAAAACAACAACTAGAAAAGTTTGTCGAGGTCGTTGAAGGCATTGTTGAGCTGACTGATGTAGTGAGTCACAGCCCAATCGAATGCAGGAGTAAGCTGATAGTCATAGGTGATAGCTGTAAGGCGTTGTTAAAGCCTAGCGAATGACTATGAAGGTGCAACACCCAAGCCTTCCTAACCCGAAGGCTTTTTCTTTGTGTGAAAATAAATTGAAAAGGTTGTTGACAGGGTTGGTCAGTGTGCTATTCTATTAACAGAAGGAAGCAAACAGCCTCCAAAGGAGAAGAACATGTGGAAAGTAATCGACAAAACCACCAAACAACAGATGGGCAAACTGCACTCTACAATGACAACTGCCCGCCGTAGTCGTGAACGTCTTGACTTGAAGTATGGCTGCTATCAGTACATGGTTGTGCAGGTGGTGGTATGAAGAAGTTCAAGCGCTTCAAACAGTCTTATCGTGATACAATCAACCCAACAATCCAGTCATTCAAAGATTGCTGTGGTTGGACTAACAAGCGTATTGCTTATGGGCTGGACCTCGGTGAGATGTTTGAGTGGGCTAATGATTGTCTTCCAAGTGCTTGGTTGTATAAGGAGTCAAAATGACAATCCAATACCGCACAACAAAGACATCTACAAAACGTCTTGTCAAATCTTTAGAGCGCATCATTAGCTTGTTTCCTTTGGTCACTTATGTGAATATGGAGGTTGCTTGTCAGCCTCCTGATGAGGATGTGATTAGGGCTAGGAAGTTGATTGAATCGTTGACAGTGAGGGTTGGGAAATGAAACTTGAATTAGAAATGACTGCTGAAGAGTTTGAATGTATCGTTGGCTATGCACCAGTAGATGATGACCTTGAACGTTGCAACTGTCAGAAAGCCGGTGAGATTGGACATCAACATTGTGGTTGGAATCCAAAGCGTAACTTGCCAATGTTTATGGGTAGTGGCGGAGTGGACATCTCATGAGTGGGTTCAGTCACCTCATTCATCTAATCCTTTGCCTGTTTACAGGATTCCTTTGGATTCCAATCTATGTGCTGTGTATTATCTCAGCAGGCAACAGCCGTAAGAAGACGGAAGACAGAAAACGTGATGAACAAATTGAACTACTAAAACAACTTGTTAGGGAGAAGAAGTAATGGAATGGTTTTTGATTTATCTGTTTGTAATGATTGAACGTGTTGGTACAATGTTCATGTTTGGTTGGGTTTTCTTCTGGCTCGGTCTTGGGTTGGTGTTACTTGCTTGTGCTGCATCAGGTATCATGACAGAAGGTTGGAACAACACAACAACATTCAAAGATCATTGGACAGATCATGCCTTTGTAAAGCTCCTTAAGCGCGCCGCAAAGATTATGATTCCTCTTGGCTTCATAATGGGTACAATTGGTTTCTTGATGCCTACACAAAAAGATGCAGCTATCATTGTAGGCAGTGGCATCACTTACAACGTGCTAACCAGTGAGACAGGTAAGCGTCTAGGTGGCAAGGCTGTTGAGTTGTTGGAGCAAAAGATTGATAGTGCCCTGAAAGATAAGCCAGAAGATCCAGTTAAAGGGAAATCTTTGTAAGAATCAGCATAAGCCGCTTGACAGCGGCTTTAGTTTTGTCTAAAATTCCTCATAACGAAATGTAAAAGATTTGAGGGGAATTCTGATGTCAAGGTACTTCATGATAAATTCTTGGGTAGGCAGTCATGAGAATGAGCCTGACTACGACGGAAATATGTGTGGGTCAAGGGCTGTTCGTTCTACAGAAGTAGTACCCTTGTATGACATCTACGGGAAAGCGAACACAGCAGCATTCTCAGATGAGGCTATTGCTGCACGTATGGGCAAGAAGCCTACAGGAATTTCTCTTACCGACCGTATCTTGCCACAGAAACGTAGATTGAATACACTTAACGAACAGCTCAGAGAGTTAGAATCTGAATATCGTGCAGGTAAGATGTCAATCCAAGATTATACAGTCTACAGAGACGTGTTGTCGGTTAAGAGAGATCGCGCAGAATTTTTGTATCGTAAGGCTGTAAGTGTCAAGCCTGTTAGAGACAACGATGACTACCCTGAAGAATCCCTCTATACATCCAACGAAACCCCTCATTATGGCCGAGATTCTGCCTACACAAACGACGTTAGGGCTCAAGATGAGTCCGACATAGGGGATGACACTAAAGTGTCTTGGATTGACGAATTATCGCCAAGTAATTCATTAAAGAAACCTTTAAAAATAGCTTGCACACTGATCAAGACAGCAGTACACTGGTCACACAAAGCAAGATCTTACTGGAATGAATTGAAGGCGGTGTGAAATGACTAAATACTACGCAGTTTGCATGAACAAGAAATCTTGGTCTAAAGATGCACTGACCGTAGACTCTTTTGAACAACTCGGTTATAAGGTTCAGAAGTCCCGTCTTGATGGTGACATGCAAGTGTTCATGGATGGCCGTCCAGTGGCCTTGTTGTTCAAGTCTAAAACTGAAGCTGCTGAATGGATTGGGTTATGAAAGTCGAAATAGAGTTCCAGTACATAGTGGACACGCAACAGGTTGGTATGGATCAAATACACTTCACCATACCAACTTTTACACCCCACTTTCCTGAAGTTTCCGATGATTGCTGGTTCACTATCTACATTCCTAAAGGTACAGGTAGACAATGGTTGACTGATAATGGTATTGACTCAAACAAAGCTAGATGTGATGGTGGTCAATGTGGTTTAGGTGGATACTGTGACAAGTGTCCTTTAATTAATTAATCAGGAAAAACAACAATGAACACAAAACACATCACCCTAACTGCTGCTATGATCACAGTAGAAGACTTAGCAGCACAAGGTCACACATCTTTCAAGGTTTTTAAAGAGCTTGGGCTTTGGAACGTAATTGTTAATGCTGTACAGGCACACAGTGCCAATACATTGAGCTAAGGAGAAGGAAATGAATAGACAAGAAGCTATTAAAATATGCAATGACAACGGCTATGAAATTATTGCTTTCATGTGTAAACTGAGTGTTAAAGTTTCTGAAAAGACACAAATAACGGGTGTGTTGGTAAGCGTTGATTCAGAAACTTATAAGAAGCTTTCAGTAGCAGACCTCTCAATTTTGTCAGGACAAACCAAATGAACACCTACACAACAAAGGCTATCGCAGATAGCAGTACATTCCAAAAATACGAACGTAAACGTCCCAGCAAACACAGTCTAGACACATCTCCATACGAACACAGCGAACGACACAATAAACATAGCTGTGTTAAGCGAGGTTGGAAAGGGATTAGGGAGAGTAAGCGGAATTGGAGGGAAGAGTGATGGATAAGACAGAACAAGTTGCTAATGATCTACTCATTTACAACGCTAATCTAGATGAGGATAGTTGGGAGATTGCAGTCGGTGCTATTGAGTTTCTCGTTGATTCTCTTATCAAGAATGAGATTCTATCTGAAAGCTTCAAGACTGGCATCATAGACACAATCAACAAGAAGCAATCAGAGTTATTGGAGGACTTCTTTAAATGACTATTCAAATTGATATGGGCTCAGATGCATTGAATGAAGCAGCATGGAAGCTTCTAGACAAGATCCAAGAGTATCAGCAAGTAGATGCTCCATTGTTTAATAACTTGAAAGGTTGTCTTAAGGAGGCTATTGAGAGTTATTTAACTCAGACTTTTGAGTGTACCAAAAGGAACTAATAATGACTATCCAATTCAAAACAGATGCTGTCTACACACTTAATTCTCTACGCCTCATTTGCACATACATCGAAGACAACACTGTATGGCTAAAATCAGACAGCTATCCAGCATCTGACACCACTCTTCTATACAAATACGACAGGAAGAAGGGTAAGCTATATGTGTTTAATACGAAAGTGCAGGCTTATGACTTGGTGGAAGGGAGTTTGAGTGAATATGATGTAATGGCTAAATACAAGCCTGAAGATGTTACAATTTCCTATGGATTTATGGGTGACTGATAGAATCTTTCAATGAATAATGTTGAAAATACTTGTTGACCTAGCCTATCAAGCTGCTATACTCAAGTCAGAAAGGAGAGAAAGACCTCTCCTAAGCGGAGCAACACAAAATGACTGTATACTACGAGTGGGATGTAGAGGAAGTGGATGAGCATGAGGACATCCAGAATCACAACCATACAGACAGCTTTGCTAAAGCTAAAGCTATTAATGAAATCCCTTGTGAAGAGGGTATGACATCTCGTATCGTCTTAGTGCGAGATGATGATCACGGTAGGTCTTGGGCTTATCTTGAAGATGGAGAGCTTCCAAGTCACTTTGAAGATGCTTATGGTGTTGAGGTTGCAAAAGTACCTGAGAGGTTTCACGAAGAAGTTTCTAAAGGTTAACTAGCGGACAGCCCCAATTATGGGGCTTTCTTTTGTTTAAAAAATAAATTAAACTTTATGAAAGAAACCCTTGCACACCACACCAGAAGCTGTACAATAGAACACAAGAAGAGAGGTTGTCATTCTGACATAGCTTCTCTCAAACCAGGCAAGGTAGATGATCATGAACAAATTCACTAATGACTCCAACATCCTCTCCCTTCAACACAAGCTTGCCGAGGCACGAGGCAACACTCGTGAAGCTGAAAAGCTAGAATGCTCTGATGCGCTTATCTGTGAATTGATGGATGCAGAAGACGAGATTATTAGCCAACTGTTGAAACTTGGTTGCCACCGTCGTGACTGCTAATAATGCAGGCTGGACTAAGACAAACCTGTATGCATGGACACACTCAGAACGTGGCTGGATAATAGCTAAGTGGTGGACATTATGTGGTAAGAAAGAGGTTTACTTCTCTACCTATGCAGATGGGCAGGCTAGAGATAAAGGAGAGAATACAGGCACATTTAACAGCTTAAAAGAAGCAAAGAAAAGCTTTACAGGTAGTTGATTAGGTTTTATAATCCGTACATCAAGACAAACACAGGAAACACCATCATGTACACAATCATTCTTTACACCTTACTCTGCACCTCTCCTAGCCAATGTGATGCTTACGAACCAGCATCTTGGACTGTTAGCACACAACAGGAAGAGAGTGAAGCCTTCGAGCAATGTGCTAAGCTTGAACGTAAGTATATGAGTGCCAAAGGCTACGAAGAGTCCGATTGCTACATTGCTGAATAAGGAGATTCAAATGTCCACCACCAACCACGTAATCACTCCATTCATCAAATCAATCAATGGCATACAGCTAATCTTGTGGGACTATTCATTCCGTGCCTCTATGTACAAGTCATTCCTATGTATGACAGATGACTATTTGGAGTATACGGCTGTTAGGTTTGAGAAGTTGTAACTCTGATACTGTGACTAAAGCATAAGAAATAGTCATTAAATAATCAACTTAATACCTTAATTCTGGCACACTTTTTGGTACGCTGTTTTAGAAAGAAAGACATACCAACATCAAGACTATAACTAACCACTCCCTACAGGGGCTTATAGACCTTTGTATGGCATTTAATAAAAGCTATTACTAGCTTAGGCTTTATAGATATCAATATGTAAAATAACTTCAAATAGTTGTTTACTCAGGTCTCTTTTGTGGTATTCTATACCTACTGAAGCCAACCACAGAGATTAATCAAAATGAAATCCTCCTCCAAAGTGACCATCCAAGTAGAAGACTACAAAGGCAACATGGTTGATGTAGTTGGTTTCAAATCCCTCAAATCTAACATCCACGGTAACTGGATTGGTTATGTAGGTCGTGAACGTGTAGAAAACTTCTCTTGCTCGTTCGATGCTGCCAAGTGGTTCTTAGCTACTGAAGAAGCTGAAGAAATCACCTCTTTCATGAAAAAGCACAGCATGTACTAAGAAAGACATTAGCAGGCTTTCTTATAGCCCTCCTTTGGAGGGCTTAGTCTATTAACAAGATTAATATAACAACACTCCTGTATCTCTTTCGTTGATACTATAAATTATCCTCTAAGCCTTATCAATTCTAGTGTACACATGTACTCTCAAAATGTGTTCATTGCGTTCTAGTGACCACTATCAATATGCGAAGACATCTCTGATGGCTAAGCACAAGCCTTCTTGTCGCCCACTTCCCACACCGTAACGATATCGTTACGACATTCTGTCTTCACTTTTACACTACTTATCCACCAATAAACCCTTGACAAGCCACTCCAACTACACTATATGGCCCTATACATGTAGGCCAGTAGAGGTTCTTGACAGAGTAGCTACATGTGTGGTAGCTCAGTGATAACATGATAGGATGAGTCTATTCGGTAACATTTAACATTTGCTACATTATGCGAAATGTTACGTTATGACACGCCTCAGTATTGTTTATAGCTATCGATCAGTGACTTGGCACAGAGCTTGCTATTAGTTGATTGTGTCTATTAAGGTAAGACGATCAATAGAGTATAGGTTAGGTCTATTGAATAAGAGATAATGATAGGATATTTCTATAAGTGAGAGCCAGTCAAAAGCTGAAATCAAATACCGGTTAAGTAGCACTGATAGCCCGCCAGTGATTTACAGAAGTCAGACCCTTATAGGTAAAGGCTTTCCGCTCATATCCATATTTTCCAGATACAGAAAAAGGAGTCACTAGTGAAAGCTGACTCCCAAAATAGAGGGGGTTTAGAATTTACACTTCTGGAAGAAGGTGTTTCCAAGTAACTCCGTCAAGAATGTTACGAATACAACCTTCACTTACACCATAAGTCTCTCTTAGTTTCTTCCTAGTACCGTGTTCGTTAGCTGCATACAGTCTGCGTATCTCGATCACCTGTTTCTCCGTAAGCTTTGATAGATGTTGTTCCTCACCTTTGGGCACTTTAATGATTACAGTCTTAAACTTATCACTTGCCTGATAGTGCTCTTTGTTCTCCTTTTGAGTAACCCATTCAAGATTAGACATCTTGTTATTAGTTGTATCTAGATCCTTATGATTCACCTCCAGTTCATCCATCATTGGATTAGGTTGAAAGGTTAGCATAACAAGCCTATGCACAAGCAGTGACTTACGCTGTCTTGGTTCAGGATAAAGCTGTACAAGAATATAACCTGTTGTGTTAGGACTACCTTTAAGAATAATCTCTTCACGTCTGTAAGCCTTTACAAGACTCTTAACTCTTCCCATGTTACTAACTTGATAGCCGGAATACCCTTCAATATCTTTCCAGACTTCAGTCAATATTTCTTCTTGAATCATTTCACACTCCACCGCACGTATATAATATTATCAAAAATGAGGTGCACCCACAGCAATAGTAGCTGCACCACACTAATGAGTTAATAGGACTAGAAAGTGCACCTATGTCTGGTGCCTGTCAATTAGCTTCTCTACCACCACCTCATGTCTTGAAAGCCTTGTACTCAACCCCTCTTTAACTAAGTGAGCATTTGATATTTTGACTATCTCATCTAGGATTGCTTTCTTATCTACTACCTCTGGGAACATATCAGCATAGTCACGTACAGCTTCTTGTATACGTTCAAAGATAGAATCAGCAATACTGTACATAGCCTGAGAACTCTCAAAAGCTTTAGTTGGACTAATCCATGAAGGCCGAAATAATGAGTTCCTATTCTTGTCCCGTGCCTTACGTTTATATGCACTCATGTAAGCTCCTTTCTTATCAATCAATTCAGGGTTGTGTTTCATTACAATCCCCGTCAGTTCGTAGTTGGTGCAACCTTCTGGTCTGAGTGCAAGTATAATGATTTCAGTAAGTATTGGATCTTCTGTTTTCTTGTACTCGACAGCCTTTAGGTTTCGTTTACACCAATCAACAGATACAGCGCCATTTAAGGCGCTTGATATTTGTGCATACGTTAGACCTTGCTTTCTTAAAACAATAGCCTGCTCTTTTATTCCTGACATTCCTCACCCTTAAATTTATATTCTTCCACCCAGAAATGTGGGTGTTCATCATAATTGTAATATTCGGCCTTCTTGATTGCCTCTTTCTCAGTCATATAACATCCCATGGAAATCTTTGTTTCATAATTTTCATCGTCTGTCATAACACACCAAACTTTATTACTCATACTTTCCTCTCAATCTTAAGTTTAATAATCTCACCCCTCATTTCCCTAATCATATTCGCCTGATATTTATTCAGCGTAAGAGCATCTTTCAACTCCAGTCCAAGCCTACGCTGTTCTTCACGACCAAGATTTTTACGACTAAGGGCTTTATCAATCAGAGCTTGTTGTTCTGGTGTCATTCTTCCTCCCAATCACTATAATGTTCCGTGTGACACTTGCTGCAACGATATGTATCCCCTAGGAAAGGTGTTACAAAAGAATGCTCAGTGTCACATGTAAAACAATCCCAACTGTAGCCGACAACACCATATCCATCATCGATACAATCCCACTTAACCACCGGCATACTGACTTGCTCAATATGAACACTGACATTAGGTAGTGCATCCAGTAGATGAAAGACCTTCAGGGCCGCCTCCCTTGTTGTAAACTCTTCTGTCACCACTTTGTAAGACTCTTTAAATCTTGGCATACTATCCCCTCGTAAACCCATATTTAAACAACATGCCATTCACACCTTCAACTGTCTGAGTGCTGTCACCCACATGTCTATACATCATTGGAGAATTCTTATAAAGACACTTAGCAATATCCTCATCTTTAAAATCTCCTTCAAGGATAAGCTCAACAATCAGAAGGTCATGCCATTTCTCAGTTACTTGTGTGACACCTAGCTTGAACAGCTCGCCAAATAGATCGTATTTTGGAATACCAATATCTTCCATGTTAACTTTAATACCTACTTTCTCCTCTTTCAAGTCTTTTACACACAGCTTACCGCCACCTGATAAACTCTCCTTGCTACACTTAGCCCTATCTCTAGCGCCACAGGAACAACGTTCGTATGTGTCTGTCATTGTTTCTTCTCTTCACACACTATTTGCCCAGCAAGAAATGCTTTATGCATCCAAAAGGTTTCTTGGTAATAATACTCACCTTCTTGGTCTAGTTTCAAATCATCATAGACATTGATGTCTGGGCCTGATCGAACTGTAATATACCAATCTTCAAATAAGCTCACTTCTTACCTCTCAAATTATAAACCATCCAAACCCCAATAATACAAGGCATAAGTGTTATAGCTATTGCTGCTCCTATAAGTTCTGTTTTGTTCATGATTTCTCCCAATCAAACTTATAATCAATACCCCCAATCTCATACTGAACAAGATCTGTCAAGATAGTAACTGTTGTACTTCCAACAAGTCTACAACCAGAGGGTAGATTATAATACAGATATTCGGCAAAGTCTTTAGGGTCATCACAGATGATAGTCAGCTTGAGCGTTAAGAAGTCACTAACCTCTTCGTGCACACTTACAAAGCCCGGAATATCCTCAAGTGTTTTGAATCGACACTCTGTTTTATCTTTCAAGTCTAGAATCATTTGTTGTTCCTCTCATACACTTTAATCAAGAAAGACAAGTACATCCTGTCTTCATATTTGGTGCAGTGCTTTAGAGCTAGCTTTAGTCCTTCAATCATCTTTATTCTCCAACCAACAGCAAAAGTAATTCTTGCAGGTCATCCACAGTTAACCCGACCTCTTCTGTTGGTTCATGAAAGACAATATATACTTTATTAGAAACAACAAAAACTTCTTTCAAACCTGTATCTTTTAACATTCTCATTTCTCCTTACATTTAGGTGCACATTGGAAACCTTTACTTTTCCAACAAATAGTTTTACCACCATCTTCCTCCCATGTGACCCAACCTTTTGGTGTTGATGATGTGCAAGTAAGAGTCTTAGGCTTATTGTCACATGCTGTAAGAATTAAAATTACTCCTATAAGTAACAGCTTCATCAATGGTGTCCATCTTCATTAATCATATCAGCAATCCATTGTGGACACAAGAAGGTTACATTCATCTTTCCATCTTCTTCAAGTGTACATTTCACTTGTGGATCATATTCAGGGTTTGTGTAAGCACCCATGAGAACTTTCCTATATTGCCCCTCCATAATTTTAATTGATTGCTCATAGGTAATAGGTTCTGTTTTACTGAGTGCTTCATAGATACTGTTTTGTAGATACTGTTTCAAGTATTCAACTTCAATTACAGTGTCATCCTCACAACCACACAAGTCGTTTAGTACAATCATTTATTTCTCTCCTCAACACCAAGCCGAACACTTCCTACAAGGACAACTTAGCCCCATAGGCTTCATACGATCTTCTATAGGAATGCTATCCCACAGACATTTAGTCTCAGGAATATCCCCAATAGCTCCACTACGGAACTTACTAATATCACCATTTGTAAAAGGATACTGGTTTTTGTTGTAGCGCGCAAGAGATTCTTCCAGTTCTTTCTGAAGCTCTTTGAGTTGGTCTTCAATGGATTGCATTCTTTCTTCAATTGTTTGGTTCATTATTCCTCCCTCAGCTCATTCCTCAAATCACAAAACAAGGATGACTTCATAACCTCACGAATAAACTCTTCAAACTGTCTTGTAGTAAACCCCACTACTTGTCCGTCTTGTTGTAGGAACACCGTATCAGAGCATGAGTTACCACCTACCTTAATATCTTGTGTATAGATTGCGGGATTGCAATGGTCATCAATAAGATCACCACCCTCAACTATAAAATCTATTTTAAATCCCACTACTTCTCTCCTTCATAAATTCATCCAATAATTCACATGTATTGACAAATTTGTAATTCACATACTGACTCGCAGCAAATTCATCTGGGAATGCCACAATCGCACACTTATGCATATCACTAGCCCAGCGGATGAAATCTTTGATCAATTGTTTCTCGGGTGAATATTGTGTGGTCATTGTTGTTCCCACTCATAGTAACCGCGAAACCATGTCTGTGGTTTATACCAAATAGATTGAGAAATCCAACGACGATACTTCTTTCGGTAGTCTCTCATTTCACATTTAGGGCACCAAGGAAAGTCAAACCTCATAAGCACACTGTTCTCTGAGTGCGTAGGAACGTACCCACACCCACAAATGTGATGTACTACCCAGCCTTGACTCTCAAATTCTTTTTCATTTCTAGTAAACTCTTCGAACCTCTGTTTATCTGTTATCATTTAATCTCCTCCATGTTTCCGATACGACGAGAATAACCGTTTAACACACCCAAGTCAATTGCACAATTACCAAAAGAAATGTATTGACGTTCTTGAATATCTTTACCTAGTGTAATCTTATTCCCAGTTTCTACACACTTGAATGTACGCCCATACCACTGGCAGACAAAAGCATATTGGTGTGCATAACGATGGTATCCACAGTCTTTAGGAAAACCCCAAGCTTGTTGCAAGAGGTATTCGATATCATGAATTTCATCTTCCCGTCCTTGTGTCCAACCTTGTTCAATAAAGTAGTCCATTGTTTTGTCAAGATGTTCGTGCAGACGATCAATCTCTTGAATTTGGTGTTCAGATAAACCCCGTTGTTCTGCAAGCTGACGATTCGCAGTCATTTCACTCTCCACACTAAGTTACTGTTTGTGTATCCTTCTGTTTAGTGCTGAGTTGCTGCACAAACCACTCAGAAGAACTGCGAACTTCTTCATCAATCCATTTACTACGGTATTCTTCGTCTTTAACAAGACGATCTTCATGTTCAGCTAGTGTCATGGTCTACTCTCCGATGCAATAATCATCCAAATACCTATAGGCAATGTGATGGGCCAAAGAAAGCATAGGATCGCATCCTCTTTCCACGGATATTTAGTTCCCTTGACGTAGCATCCGTGTGCATGGATGTATGAAACAACAATTACAACGATAAAATACAATAGGATAAGCATCTGTTTCTCCTAAGAGCCACTACCGGGCTCTGTTAATGTTAATCGAGCTGAATACATCAAAAAACTACCTTAACTTTACCACTTTCAATTGATTCTAACAACCTTTCTGAGCTGTATTCTCTTTATAAAACTCTAAAACCAACCCTACATGGGCAAAAGCTGTCCATTTTTCATTGTTTTCAGTGAATTCTTTAAGGTTTTTAAAGCCAGTGGACTCAACATATTCAGCTACATCAATTCCAAGTTTCTTACAAGCCCTCCGAATATACTTAACTTCTACCCCCTTTATCCACCAATTAGGCATCTTCAGCCCCTGTTCTGAGGCTAATGAACGCCAATAATCGGCATCTTTGTACTCAATTATCAGGTGATTTACAGCATATTCTTGGTCAGCTAGACGTTTTAGGTGTGCTTCCTCCCTTTGCTGGTCTGTCATTGGTTTAAAATCAGGATTTCCTTTCTTACTCATTACCTACACCTCAAACATTTTGTTTTCTAGAGTTCGTATAGCATCAATAACACCATCTGAGTCAAAATTATAAGCTAAGTGCTTGATCTTATTCAAATCTTCACGAAATTCTCCTGCGTAAGAGGCTTCTTCATTGGTTGAGTATGCTCCAATGATATAATGGTGGGATTCATCATCACCCCAACGCAGCATTTCTGTTATGTAGATCATGTAGCCTCCTAGTTAATTTATAAGATAATTTTAACAAAAGAAAAGCCCCGAGACAAGAGCCTCAGAGCTTATAAATTTCTATCAATCTTCCCACAGCAATAGATTCTCTTCAATGAAGTCATTCACCATCAAAGTAATCTCCTGTCTATGCCATCCTTCGCCAAGAATAACTTCTTGATACTTACCTAAAGCTGAATGTGTACCGTGATGATAATCTACTCCAAATATCCAAAATCCTGATGACCAGACATAGATAATCGATCTGTTCATAGATACTTATTCCCGAGGAATAGAGCTTTATACGAAGGGGTAATAAATTCAACACGATGATCTTGTACAATCACCTGTTTGGTTTGACGACAGAACTGCAATTTGAGCTGTTTAACTATCCTTGCAGCCTTGGCTTGTGTTACTTGGTAGTCGGTAAAACTCCACAATGTCAAACGATTAGGAGGACGACCAAATACACATTTTACAGAATCACCGTTATAGAGCGAAATGGCCTTAGACCAGCTAATTACATTACGACCTTTATTTGAGCGGTGGGTACTTTCAAATCGTGAAGCGTGGCCTTTGTACTCTACAAGTTCATAATGGAAAGCTGCCATTACTTGACACAAGCTAAAGATTTGGAGTTTGCGAGTATCTACAATGTCTTCGTCTTTCCAAGCACTTACTTTAGTTTTCATTTTGTTCTCCTTTAAATTGTTCTACACAAATATTGTATTTTCTCAAATAATCCAGCCCATCTGTCTTTCTGTAACTCTCCAAATAAACAACTCGACTTACCTTGGCACGTACAAGAAGCTTAGCACAATCAAGGCAACAACTCAAGCTTACATAGACCGTGGATCCTTTAGCACTAACCCCTTGTTCTAGCATTTTCCCTAAACTATTCAATTCTGCATGTACTACTTCTGGATTTCCGTCTTCTGAATAATCCCATATATTGGGACCACCTGATGCGTGACCATTGAAACCAACTGCCAACATTCCTGATTCTGGTACAATGACACAACCTACAGCTTTACGTGGGCATTTACTCTCCTGTGCAACTCGTAAAGCTAAGTCCATGTAGAGTTTATCGTACTTCATGTTGTTTTCTTCAACTGACTTGCAAACCCTTTACGACTATTCGACCCGTAAGCTGAATATCCGCCATCCTCACGACTTGATTTAGTCTTCTGAATTTTTGAGGTCTTTACTGTATAAAATCCTACTCCGTATAGATCATTACAAACTCGCTGAGCCTCTGCACGATCCGACGTGTGAAAATAGACATATTGTTGAAGAGCATTTACAATGAACCAAGTTGCAACATCCACGTAGTCATACTGGGTATACTCCTCGTAGGAGATATAACTTACTTTGATTTCTCTCTGCTTCTTCTCAGCCATAATCTCTACTCCCACTGAACTTGAATTGTGTAATCTACAATCTTCCCTTTCTTCGTAAGCACTTCTAGTTTCGTTAGCGTTGCTTTATTACCAACTCTGTCTACGAAAGGTTCTCTCCACTTACTTTGTACAACGTTTCCTTCGGCTAGATAATAAGGGATGTGAGGAGTTATTTTAATTACCCTCATCATTGCATGTCATCCCAGCCGTCATAATCATCGTAATCGTTATTTGGTTCTATTGCTGGTTCATCGGGCCAGGGTATTTCAAGGCCAGACTCAAGAAGTTCTAAGTAGTGATCATCTAAATCTTGGTCAAGCCATCGGTCGTGGTCAGTCATTCTTAATTACCAACTCAAGTTTGTTACCGCAATAATCCCTAATACTTTCCACAGCGTCTTCTACAGTCTCGAAATCATCTGAACAACCACAGTCTTCATCATAACAAGACATGTAAGAATTACCCCAAGTCCAAGCATGATAACTTACGGTATTCCAGTTATCTTCAGGATCAGATAACCACTCTTTTAAATCTTCCCAACTACTGAAGTCACTCATTGTGCAAAGCCTCTTTTACAGCCACTACCAGATCTTCACCAAAAGTATCTACCATATCTTTTTCATCTGACAGAATCCAATGTTCCAAAGATGATTCCAACCCCTCTAGCTGATCTTGTTCATAATTCATTTAACAAAGTGCTCCTCTACATAGAAACTAATACCAGCCAAACTACCTGAGTCAAATAATTCTAGCTCAAGTGATGTCTGCAAAGCAAGCGCCTTAGCCTGTGTATCAAACAATCCCATATTCTCACGATGTTCGAAGTCTACTTTAACTAACATGTATAGTGGCATTTTATTCTTCCTCGTCCTGTTGTACAGGAAAATTAAACTTAATGGTTGCCCCTACAAGATCATTACCTTTGAACCTGCTCTGGTCTACATACCAGTCAACATTATCTGGTAGGCTTTGTTTCAGGTAACTAATAAATTCATCAAAATCCATTACATCTCTCCTTGGGCATAATGTAGATCTAGTTCTAAATAAATATACGGATCAATATCAAACACTGGCTCTAGGTGTCCATCTTCATCTGGAACTTCGTATAATTTATCAAAGATGTTCATTCTTCTTCCTCAGAATTCTCTAGCAGTTCCTGTGCAGCAAGGTCAGCTTGTTGTTCTGCGATAAGTTCTTCTATTTCTTGTGCGCTGATCATACAATTTCTCCTTAACGTTTAACAGTGTATTTAGCAGTATCTTTACAAGTAAACAACCAATTGTCAATGTCCACTTTGGAATATTCAATGCCGCCATTCTTGGAACATACTTCATTTAGCATTTTAACTGCATCGTTTGCATCGAAACGGAATGTTGTATTGTTAACTGACACAAGTGCAACAAAAATCATACAACAAAGCCACGCTGTAAATTCACCCATTTTAATTCTCCTTTGGTTTAAGTTTGTGGGAGAATTTTACCCCTCCCACGTATTTAATGCAAGCTCTTTATTCAGATTTTTCGATTACTTTTGCTGGTTTTACCTTCGTGACCTTTTTATCAGCGGCAAGTCGTTTCTTTTCATATTGCTCAATACCGGAAGCTACAGCGGAAGAAATCATGTCTTCCAGTGTTGGCATGTCGTCGAAGTCTTCTTCCTCTTGGAGAGCTGCGAGGCGTTGGTTTTGAGGACAATCTTCTGAGCCACAGTCGCAAGGCTTATTATTTCGAGCTTCCGAATACCCTTCAAGTCGCTGCATAATTTCATCAGCATCTAGATAGATGTCGGTCCCAGAAATGACCATTTCGATTTCTTGAGTTGTGAGGAAGTTTTCATATCGAGCACGCATCTGTTTGTGTGCTTGTTTACGAATAAACTCAGCCTGTGCAAAATTTTCATGTTCCTTACCCCAAGAACCATAGCTACAAGTGTGACAGAAAAACTCAGCAGTGTCTGAAACGCCCCAAGTATGACAGGCCAAGAAGATGAACGTAGCCATACTACCACAGTCACTTTCAATGAACCCAACGACATTAGCCTCAGATTCACTAATAGCGTTGATGATCATATTGCCTGTGTGTACAGACCCGCCGCCACTCCGGATTCTTATCACCACCTCATCTTGTGCCGATGCACTACGCAGAATATTACACAAGTCTACATAATCCTCAGCCTTGCCAATTTCACCAGTCAAGTAGTAATCATACCGAACACCACGAAATTCTGTTGTGTAACGTTTTGTTTGGTTGAAAGAATGGAACGATATTATCTTCACTCATTAATGTCTCCCCAATNNTTTTCTTCGGCTTCAAGGCGTGCTTTGACTGCTGATTCATAAGTTGCATGACTCCCTAGATGGATTCTCTCGCCCTTGTTGTAAATGTAAGCCATATATTTTCCGTGTTGATTCAAGGAAACACCTGTCTTACCACTTGTGTTATTGCAAAACAATACCTTTGTTAATAGATTGAAGTTCAAGAGAAGCCCAGCGGCAGTTTTCTTTACAGTAATCACCTGATGGGTCAATTCTGTCTAAAGAGTACCCCTCTGGACAGTCTCCCATATCCTCATAGAAGTGTGTAAAACCAGCTCTCCACTCAGAAGAAACACCAATACCCTTGTCAAAATACCATTTACGGGTACTTTCGTCTGGTCTTGTTACTCTACCACACATACTAGTCCAAATTTTATACTCTTTTGTTTTAGTCCTGCCATGCTTTTCTCTTTTACCTCCACGTTTGTCAGAAAGCAAACATCCGCATGTTGAAGTTGTACCGTTCCTCAACTGACTACCTTGTAAGGATTTAACTTCTCCACAATCACACTTTACCTTCCACCAAACATGTTTATTATCCGTAATACTGTTATCTCTTTCCAGAACTATCAGTTTACCAATCCGCTCACCTATTTCAAATGGCTTTCCACGCACAGTTTTATCGCATTCACACTGCCTAAGAACCTTTCCAAAGATTTGCTCTTTTCGTGATCTATCAAAGTGTGTATTACAAATATTACACTTAACTTCTAGGTAGTGGCGTCTACCCTCTTTCCATTCTTTTATAATCTCCCATCTTGTTGAATCGACTTCCATAACTACCCCTTCTCGTAGTAAAACAATTTCACAAGTGCTTTAGTCAACTTACTTCGACGACCACTGTCCTCAAATGTAAAATTCACAAACCCAATGTTATTCTTGATTTCCTGAATATCTTCGTCATCAAGAAATTCTGGTGGTGTGTTATTTGCAGCCTCTACAACTTCACTCAAGTACTTAAGCCCAGTTTCCTTGCGGATGTCTTTTTGACGCCAATCACCCGTCATACAAAGTTGCGCGCCATCACCAATACGAGTTGTCAGCATTTGCATAAGGTCAGTATCGAATCCCTGCACCTCTTCACACAAGACAAAAACGCCGTCCTCAAAGGAATAACCGCGCATCCATTCGACGCTTTTGAATTCGATTACTTTCTTCTCAAGCATGTAAGACAATTGCGTTTTACCAAGGAACTTGGTCAGATGCTCCAAGATGCTGGTGAAGATAACGGAGAGTTTTTCTCCTTCCGTGCCGGGAACCGCCCCGATTGTACGCCCGCAAGACTCATAAGGTCGAACCAAGAACAATTTATGGATAGATTTAGCTTTCAACAGGTTTGCAGCGTGCCATGCAGCTAGAATTGACTTGCCACCACCGGCTGGGCCTTGTAGTGCAACTATTTTACGGCCTTCTTGCAGATACTGTGCCCCAAGCGTTTGTGCCTCTCCAATAGGCTTAAAGTGCAACGAATTAAACTCTTTTTCATCATCATACTTATGGTTTACAGCAGGTTTACCAACCTTATCCTTACGAACACGTTTACGGGGAACGGCGATATCCTGACCGTCAACTTGTACTACAAACGCCCTTTCGCGACTTCCCATGCACTTGTTTCCTTCTACTGGTTATTTAATAATTATCCCGCTTTTCCTGCCTACAAATCCCTACACCACCAATGTCTCATGTTTCTATTTTACAGTCAAGCTTTATTTCTTTAATTCTATCTCTAAAGTGCTCATCAGTTTCAACCCAAGCCATTAGACTCTTACTATAACCAATATCTGTCCAGACACAATAATCATTTGGTTTGTTTTCTTCTTCGTAACCATAAATTTCCCTATGTACTTGTGGAAGACTCATTAAATAGTCTAGATGAGAAATCATTTCTCCACCACACACTTAAATGGACTCTTAACAGTTGGCTTCATCGGCTTAATATGCTTTTCATAACCTAATTCATTGAAAGGAACCTCTACTACAGTGTAATCTTCACAAGTTGCAAGTACAGTGAAAGGTTTTCCTTCAATATCCTTGTACCACAGTCGTTCACGATTTGCATAGATTGGGTCGGCAAGTGCATAACCTGTAACTTCAATATCTCCAAAGAATACTTTAACATTTTCTGCTATGTAGTTCATAGTTTCTCCTCCAATTCAAGACATTTATTCAATTCATCCACCAACCCATTAGCTTGCAACACCCTAGTCATGGCATTACTAGCACGCTCAAGATACCCCTTCTCTTCAAGCACCTTACTCAACAAATAATACAACACTTCTGCATAATGTGCTTGGTTGATATTAGGATTCATCAGAACACTTTGCACAGTGCCGTTGCAGCCTGTAGGATCTAAACTTTTAATCTTGTCAATCTCGTGGGGCTTCACTTAAACATCTCCTTGAGTGCAACGAGTTGAGAATCAATAATTTTAATTTCAGACTCTTTACAGATATATCCAGAATAGAACGCTTGTTACAGTGCAATTAGGATATCACCATCTTCCATATCTTTCAGTTCAGTACCCCTGACATATTCCCACCAAGCCTCTTTACTAAATTTCATCTTGCTCTCCTGTTGGTTTAATCAACTTACACAACTCATCTGAGCTTGTGCAATCTCTTATATCGAATGTTCCAAGCCCTGTCAAGAGTAGATCATAATCTTCTACACTAATTGGGCCTACACAGTGATCGTTCCCGCAACCACCGAGACGTTCGAAGTCTGTTAGAGTGTCATAAGGCTTTCCGTTACCGCAGCATACTTTCATCAAAACCACCAACTATCAGGATCAATATCAAAAGGTTCTAGATGCTTAAGAATACCCCGTAAGTCTGCCTCATCCTGTGCAAGCCCACACCAATTTGCTTCTGATACCAACACACCATCTTCATAGACATCATAGAGTGATTCACTATTTGAGCAACATCCACAACCTTCTGTCCAAGAACTGTAGCGGTACATGATTGTTCGTTTCATCTCAATTCTCCCATACCTGATTTAGTTTTCTCTCTTCAGAGAGCTTGTTAGACACAACGGTAAGTTCACCTGTACGCCTCTTCATTCGTTCTTTCAGAAGTTTGTATTGTAGCTTAAGTTCCTTGTGAGAACTATCTTTCTTTTCAATCTTTTCGTTCAGTTCAGCTACTTCTTTCATGTACTTTGCATGAGCAGTTACAGGATCAAGCATGAATAGGGATAGTTTTATTGTCATTCTTTAGCCACCAAGTTATCCACTTTATCCTTTAGAATCTTCCAAGCTACCTTGAAATTATCCATTGACTCTTGTTCAGTAGAGCCCCAAGCAGCTAAATCAAATGTAATACAATCCATAGCACCTCCATAGCTAAGTGTCAGGAGAGTTTCCCAGCTTTGGTATTTGTGTTTCTTGTCGTCAGTTTTAGTAATCATATATTACCCCCTATAATCTGAAAAGTCTTGTTTATTAATCTGCCAATACACCAATGTCATCAGACAGAATGGCCAACACAACAGATTGTACACCAAAATTATCGTCCAAAACAAAGCTGAAGCTACATGGTCTGGACAATCATGCATTGGATCAATTGTTTCGTCTTTCTTAGCGGCATTTCTCATAGCGGTAGCGATGCTAGCGTCTTGGATGCCTACACGTCTAAGGTTGGACTCAACGTAGTTTTTAGTAAGGTAAAAGCTCGATACAGCACAGATTAGGTAGTATAGGATGTAGATCATGCAAGCTTCTCCAATGCCTTCTCAAGTTTACGTTTAGCTTTGTTAAACTTGGCTGATTGTTTGAACATCTTATTTTGAAGCCTACTGACTTTAATATAATTCTGTTCATACTTAGCGAACAGGTCATTTCGGTTTGTCATCATCAATACACCAATCGGACGTACTTGATTAATACCTAAGTAAATACATTCACAGTCAGCTACAGTCACGTCTTCTTTAAATATAACATCAACACGATGGTGGTCTGTGTTCAAGATAACATCAACTGATGGAGTCATCCTCAAAGACTTCAACGGCATCATTCAGACTGTTAAACACTGAGTCTTCTCTTAGCCTGAATAGGCTTACAACATTCGTATATGATTTCATTTCCATAACATTTCTCCTATTAATTTACCACCACAAACTGGAATATCTCAAACTAAAGAGATTCAACCCCTCTTGCACCAACCTCTCATGCTCATCACAATCAGCATAATACCTAGCTTTCTCTTCCAAATTATCACACTCAATTGTGTATGGGACTGAGCAGCCTTCCTTAGCTACCTCTCCCGGAACAGGCACCATTTCCAAAGAGAAATCATACGCTCCCATATCAGGCTCTTTGTTCTCGAAAGCATACATCATCTTCTTGATGTCGTCTAGCCAATCTTGTATATCAGAATCTGTCACCCATTCGGATTCATTTTTCATGTATTCGTTTGGGATGCCTAGACATTTCCCTTCGCGGTTCTTTTGTTCTAGGACATCGTGGAATTTGGATAATCCGGCGTAGATGATTGGGGATAGGGTTGTGTCGAGGGACCAAGTGTCTCGGTAAGAGGCTACCCAGCGTCCTTTAGAATAACGCACCTTAAACCTCCTTACTCAGTTTAATAGCTTTCTTCAAACACTGTACACAGATTTCAGCAGTCGAACTTTCATAATCTGGATCTTGTCCAACCTGAATCACTTTGTCAACTGATTTACCACACTCATCACATCGGCAATCAGTCCAAGATGTGTTTCCAATAATCTCATTCACTTGCTCCGGTGTAGGAAAAGGACCAAGAGCAACCAATCCCTCATGAATCTCACGCTTTGTTTTATTTGACACTGGTGTGATACTACCCCACATAGTGGAATTCGAGTATTGATTATACCAAAGTGCTTCTGCACGCTTAGCCTTGTTGAATCGAGTAATCATGTACATTGTAAATCTCCTTCTCTAAGTGATGCAACCATTCTCGCACGTCTTGTTGTGGAAAGCAAGCGGATTGCTAAAAGAATTTAGCTGTGGTTAGGCTGATTTGGAGTGGGGATTATTTTTGGTGTGAGGGTTGACATTGAGCTTGGGAGGGTGTAGTCTTAGTGGAATGAATTGAGAGCAAAACAGAGAAAGTACCGAGTAGAATGAGGACAAACCCCTATAAACCGTGGCCTGTAGAGCATTTAGTGTACTACAATACATCTATCTACTAATACTACTACTATCTCTACTTTTTTTTTTTTTTTTTTTT
>Ga0065713_1000900_pt1 | contig 52043 bp, 78 predicted proteins | sample MisBulReplicate2_FD_59100 | JGI IMG/M metagenome (GOLD analysis project Ga0065713, IMG submission 59100) | Miscanthus rhizosphere microbial communities from Kellogg Biological Station, MSU, sample from Bulk Soil Replicate 2: eDNA_1 v2 (version 2) | ecosystem: Environmental > Terrestrial > Soil >... | reverse complement strand
TTTTTTTTTTTTTTTTTTTTTTTACTAACCAATCATAAGGAGAATAAGTGATTGATCTATGAATTAAGTAATATGACAGAGTATGATGTCTATGCTGTTAACCTACAGTGTGTAAGAAGCTATATCTATTACCATGAATCTAAATACTACAAGAAGATAGTAGATGATGTGATGGAGCATACTAAATACAAATGGGAAGATGCAGTTAGATGGTGGGTGTCTAACTCTGCTCGTGCAATCAAGAAGAAAGCTAATGGATTTGTCTTTAGCTTGGATAGGAATGCATATAGCAAGACAAAACAAGGTATCAACTACAGAAAGGTTAAATCTCTTGTTGATTTCTTGGAGGAGAAAGGGTATATTGACCTTTATAAAGGATACGTTAAGTCTTGGAAGATGGAGAAAGGAAAGCTTGTCCCTGATGAAGCAATTGCTTCTTGTATGATCTTCAGGAAGCGTACAAAAGAGATGTGGGAGAATGTTAATACGTCCTACAATCTTTGGAAAGAATTAGAAGATAATGATTTAGCTATCATTCGTGATCGGGAGACTAAAGAACAAATGCCTACTCGTGGACATAAAGGTTTTAAAGAAATTAAAAATGAGGTACGAGATATGAATGACACTCTGCAAGGCAGTTCGATTACATTTGATGGCGTTCCTATTGCTGATGTGTCCTATCGTCGCATCTTTAGTGGGGATATGGATAGTGGAGGTCGGCTGTACACATTAGGTGGTGGTGTGCAATTACTCCCTCAGCATGTGCGGGCGTCATCTCTAATGATTGATGGCGAGTCATGTGTGGAACTGGACTACTCTGCAATCCACCCATCTATCTGCTATCAGTTGATGTACAAAACAAACGGATTTAATATTTATGACGTGATGGGTAAAGACTTTTCTCCATATGATGCAGACTTGTCATTCCTGAAGGTTGATGGTCGATTGAAAGATGAGTGGGAAAAGAAGACGGGTAAGAAACACAACCCTGTCCGTCAATTAGCTAAGTTAGCTATCTTGATTGGTATGAACTCTAACGACAAGAATAGTGCAGCATGGACACTTGGTAACAAGGTTAAACAAGATCGTTCCAAGGCTGTTGAAGATCAGGATTTCTATGCTTTGATTGGTGAGACAGATTATTGTGCTGTTCTTGAGGCTGTGCAAACACATAATGATTTTATTAAAGATCGTTTCTTCTCTGATGCTGGTATTGTTCTTCAAAACATTGATAGTAAGATCATGATGCGTATTGTTGGGGCAATGGGGGCTAAGGGACACACAGTATTGGCTTATCACGACAGTTGCCTAGTTAAAGCTTCTGTTGAAGATGACTTGAGAGAGGCTATGTTCTCAGCTTGGGAAACAGTATTGGGTGATACTACATTCTGTAAGGTGGATAAGAAATGAGTGATTGGTGGAAAAGCTATCCCGGATACTCTGGACGCATAGACCTTCTAAAATCTTTCAAGACTGAAGAGGAATTTACAGACTTAATCCCTTATGATTTAAAACTGAGCATCAACAAAATCAAGCTTACTGAATCTTGTGTATGGATTCAGTATTTCTACAAATATAATTCTTGGCCTACAACTAAGAAAATTAACGAAGCTCGTGGCAGTAGGTTGGAATGTAAGAATTGGTATTCTGTAGAGGATTTGTTGGTGAATGATAACTACGGAGAACATTTTTAATATTTATTTTCCTAAAACCTTGACAGAACGAGCTCAATTGTGTTTTACTACATGAACTTGAGAAACAACTAACGGAGTCCACATTATGGGCGAGATTTGCTTTTGCTCACAATGTGGGCGTATTAATAATTATTGTGTATGTGATATTGAAGTAGAATATTTGGAAGATAGTATTGAAGTGTTTCGGATGGAATATCAGTTTGAATCACTAACAGACCCTGATTTCAGTGTTTATAAGACTATTTTACCTAAATACGAATAATAGTTGTTGACAACTAACCTAAAACGTGCAATAATCAAGTATATCCAGTCGAGAACTGGGCGGAGAAAACCATGAATTCTGAAAGCTTCACATATTGGCTCCAAGGCTTCATAGAACTATCCGACACAGACACCATCTCTGAAAAACAATGGTTGATTATTAAAGATCATTTGAAGCTTGTGTTTGATAAAGTCACGCCAGTGCGTACACCTGATTGTAACAAAGAAGTATTCGTAGGGGTTGGTGACATACCTACTCGGGTGTATCCTTCAGACTACTTCAAACAGTGGAAGTTGACAGACTTTCAAAGTCCTGTTCAGATCACTTGTTAAAGAATGCGCAGTTGCTGGATTCTGCCACCTCGTGATAAAGACGAGATAAACAACACCAGCATTAATTTACGAGCGTACGATACCACCGCTCTGCAAGTAGGTATCCAGTCAGACACACTTATTTAATACGCCTGATGAGACTTTGTAATAAGTCGAAACCTTATTAGGTCGCGTAGCTTCCCGAAGTGTCTGTGGGTTGGGAAGGTGAGCAGAGCATCTATTTTAAGTTTTATCTAAGCGTAGCGAAAGTGGTAATCGTCTCGGTTTGGAACCGAGTACTCGCAGGTTCGATCCCTGCCGCTTAGACCAATTTGCGGAACTGATGTAATGGTAGCCATGGCAGTCTTAGAAACTGCTGTCGAAAGACGTGTAAGTTCGAGTCTTACGTTCCGCACCAGTTTCACCACACCACGAAGGTCAAATTCTAGAAAGGTGTGTTCCTCCCGGCGTCTCTCCTCCTCTATGCCGGATCTTAAAGATAACTGATCCTCTCCTATCAGCTTGTCTTTCATATTCTCTTAAGTGTCTCTCTCCTCGCTTAAGAGAATATTTTCTTAATCATTTTGTTATCCATTGATATTATTGCAAGTAGTCTTGCCAGAATGATTTAGAAAATTCAATTAAAACAATATGTGATTTATCACAATCATTCAGTAGGGACAATATGATTCTTTCAGGTATTCTTCTAACCCCTACAGGTGTTCCATATTCAAACTCACTTGTACGGATTACAGCTAATAATACATCTCCCGATGTCTTGATGTTTGTCACTAAAGATTTTAAGACAGACATTGACGGGGAATACGAGATTGATGTTCCTAATGGTTGGTATAAAGTAAGTGTATTCGTAAATGATTACCATGCATTTACAAGCATTGGTAATATTGAAATTACAGATGATACAACAGAGACAACTATTAACGCTCTGTTGATGGTTGGGCAAACTGCTGGGAGTGATCCTTTAGTAGCTCAAGTTGCAGCTAACGCTGCTGCTGCATTGGCTAGTAAGAATGCTGCTGCTATATCAGCTACGAATTCTACTAACAGTGCTACCGCCAGTGCCAATAGTGCAATAGCCTCTCAAACGTCAGCGGTAGCAAGTCAAACCTCTGCAACTAACTCGGCTAATAGTGCATCATCTGCTAGTACTTTTGCGGGTGTATCTACCACTAAGGCTACTGAAGCTTCCACATCTGCACAGGATTCTTTGGATTCGGCTAATGCCGCTGAAGCTAGTGCTGTGTATACTGAAGGGCTTCTTTCTACTAAAGCTGATATCGCAGATCTATCCAACAACTCCGATCATTTAAAAGGCGCAGCCTTGATCGGTATTGATCTTGATGGCACACCAGCCACTATTTACTCCATACTTGGTGACTCTCGTGTGCCTATTGAATTGTTTGGTGCAGTTGGTGACTATGACCCAGATACCCAGATTGGTACGGATTGTACACCAGCCTTCCTTGCAGCTGAAGCTTCGGGCTTACCAATCAAGCTTAAAAGAAACAAGAAGTACATGATCACTGATACAATACATGCGTGGTCTTCAATGGATATATTAGGGGATGACACTTATTCACCTGTAATCTATTGTAAGTTTCCATCTTCTGGTAAGCTGTTCTTTGCAAGCCCATTCACTGGACCAAGACTTAAGAACATATCCTTGAAGGGATTCACTGTAGCTCGTATTGGTACTCATGCCGAACATGGTATATTGCTAGATAATACAGATGGTCTATTCCTAGATTTGAAAGTAATTTCAGATGGCACTGCTTTGGGTGGAGCCGTAGGCGTTAGTGCTTTTTATCCATATAACAGACCGTCCACTAACTGCTATGGAAAACTTATCTGTGAGAAAGGCGGTAACTTCGGCCTTCAATATGGGAACGTAGATCATGGTAGTATGCAGGTGTTCTCTACCGACACTATGCGTGAAGTTATTGGTATAGAGCCATACACTTTAGGTAAATACGATTTTACCACATCTTCCGCAAATGCTCTCACCCTGACAGCGCACGGATTGACTACAGGTTACCCTTTAATTTACTCCCGCCAGAACAACACAGCGATTACTGGTTTTGGACGGGCCAATTACTATTTCGCTATTGTAGTTGACGCTAACACTATTAAAGTAGCTGAAACCAAGGAAGATGCTATCACAGGTACTTACAAAACTATTGGTGCTTTCACAGGTACTCATCGTTTGTACAAGTGTGGTATCGCCAGTAATATTGAAGTTCTTCCGTCTGCCCTCAGTGTAGGTGATGTACCAGCAGCCGGCTCCGCAACAGGTGTGGCTATTATCGCGGCGGCCTCTGGCGGCTACCACGAGCATGTTGTCATGCGCGGTGTTGATATTATAGAGAGGAACCCCACCTCCGGATCACATTCGTTCTCGGTATACGGCGCTCAAAATGCAAGCATTGAGAACTGCTCTGCCGTAGGTAGTAAGGCTAATGCCTACATGATTACTAGTGCATTCCTGAACAACGTGGCAGATGTCACAGGTGACATCTCCCCCACTGGAGGTCTTGAGCTTCTTCCTGATGTTGTTGTAAAAGACGTAACAGCATACCAATTCAATGGGTCTGGTATTAGGGTAAACAAAGGTAAGGCTATTGTTGAGGGCTGTTATCTACACTCAGGCGTTGCTGGGGCATCTGGGATATCTATCTCCACTGACTCTGAGGGTTCCAAAGGAGCAAGAGCAAGGTATAACACCGTTAACGTCCCACTGGGAACTTCCTATGATTTTATCACTGGTGTGGGTAATCGTGACGAGAACAGCACAGCACGTAGGGACTATTCATCTAAAAGGATCAACACTGCATCACAGACAATCTCCAAGAACCTGACAACCACCGGAAACGTGGTTGGTACTTGTGTTTCACAAGATGGTACAGCAACCAACTTTTCCGGTGTATTGTTCATTACAGTTAAACAAGTCGATGCAAATGCTTCTGAGACAGCACACTACATCCTTCAGGTAGCTAAGGGAGCCACGTCTCTTGCTCCTCAATTGGTAACTGTCAGTGCTGTTGGGCTTCTAACTGGTGCTGGTGGAACATTCCCATCGTTCACATGGTCTATTGACGCCTCTTCACAATTGAAGGCTACACCTATTGGATCAACAAACCCTAATGCTACTTGGAACTTTTTTACAAGCACTTTGGGGGACCTTTATGTTTCATAATTCAAGCTGCTTTAATGTAAGGTACTAAAATGGCTAAGAAAATTACAAATCCGAACCCATCACCTGATACTAGGTTTGATGGACCACGTTCGAATAGGAACACGAAATCGAACAGTAAAATTCGCATCCAGAAATCAAAGCTTCGTGCGACGGCCGAAAAACTTCGTGAAATCGAACCAACTGCACTTGAGAATATCAAGAAGAGTGTAGAAGGCGAGAAAGTAGAATCTCAGCAGTTAGATTCTTCGAAGTGGGTCGTTTCCAGCATCATAGCGCTCGACCGTGCTGCAGCAAGTGAAGAAGCTAGTCTGACTAAGATCCGTATGGAAGGTAAGCGTTCGGATGATGACGAAGAAAGTGAAGAGCAAACTCCGGAACAGATCAAATCTGAAATGAAGCCACGTTTGTCATTGGTGTTTGTTGAACCTGACGAAGACGAGTAGTAAAAGTAACATATACTAAACATTCATGTGTAAATGTAATGTTTGAGTAACATAAAAGCTGAACAGTATCAGATGGCTTGGTATTGTGCTGAATTGTTGTTACTGAAAAGAATTTCTGAGCTGCCTAGTTCGGAAACCCGTGGTTCTGGCGGATCACTGATGTAAATGCTGATAGGTAAGCTATCAAAGTGGAGAAGCTGAATGACTTTGCATTCAGAGAGCTTGTCAGGCCATGGTAGTGTGGGTGCTGATGACACAAATTCAATATACAACTGTGCATACAGTTGAAGTGTATATTCCCCTTTGTAACAATAACAATAAGGCTCAAAGAGCCATCTCTGAAGGGAGAATAACGATGGCAACCCTGCCTGACGTTCTACTGACTGGCACTGCCTATCAGAATTTAAACCTCGCAACCTCACTAATTACTGGCACTCCCCTCTCTATTCAGAACAAGGGAAGTGAACCTGTACGCATTATTATTGCAGCATCTCTCCCAGCAGCCTCCTCTGAAAATGGTCAAGTGATTGAACCTTTAAAGTATCTGTATATCGAAAACGAAACAGATATCGTTTGGGCTAAGGCTGCAAAGATTGGTAACACTCACGTCTCCGTACAACAACTTGTATAAGGAGATAGACTATGAGTGCAACTGACACACGAATTAGTAAATCCCTTCGTATGGGTCCACAGACTCATGACTTCATGGGTGCGGATAGGACAGCAGCAGAAGCTGCACGAGATAGCTATTTTGTTAGTAACCCGTCTAACTTAGCTGTCTACGATGGTAACAGTGATCTTCTAGTTAGACTTATCTACACAGACACGGCACTCACTTCTTCGTTTATGCAGCGTGTTGCCGGACAATGGGTAGACATCACACCTGTCGTACAAGGCCCGAATGGTGAAGTTGTTTCTCTTGCTGGTGTACCTATTGGTGAACTTCCTTACAAACTCCTAGATGGAACCTTTGGTGGTTCTGGCATGCGTGTTCTGGAAGATGGTACAATTCTAGCACCTCCGGGCTTCGGAGTAGAAAGTGGGTCTGTTACCTTCGGCGATGTCCTGAAGCTGTCCGAAGTGGCTGGTTTCCTCGGTATATCCAACCTTTTGAATGACCGTCAGTATACGATTGTGGACTTCTATACTCCACGTACTGCTGCATCTTCTGAACCTACTGTATTTCATTTGATTGAGCCTGAATTTGAATTTGGTGCTCAGCCTATTGACAGTACAAATCTCCCAGACAATCCGCTGACATTCTTGTACGTTGTGCAGAACAATGCCAGAACCAACGCTATTAAGTTCCGCACTTATGCTCCAATGACTAATGTCAGGATTAAAGTTAGTCAAACCAGTAATGGCGTTGCTTTAAAATACATCCCAAACAAGACCTCATTCGAGAAGGATACTGATGGGCTTACTTGGGTGTTGGGTGATAACACATTCGATTTCACAGACAGCCCTGTAATCCTATCAGCGGGTGTTGAACTTCAATTTGAAATTAGAGCTGATGTCGTAGCTTTGAAAGGTAGTCCGGCTGGAAGTGCATACTTCGCTAGTATGATTCAACGCGGTGTTTTCGACGATGTAATCACTGATCGTGTCTACTCTGCCACAGATATCAAAACTAAACTAGAAACGCTTTTGAGCCCTAATAAGCTCAGTAAAAGTGCCATTCAAGATGTAGTAAATACAATCAATGGCGGTACGGGTGATGTGGTTATCACAACTACCTCTATCGGTGCTCAACCAGTTGATGCTACACTGACGGCTCTAGCTGCTCAAGTTACAGCCTCTGATGGACGTGACCTATAGCACTGGTGTAGATACCTTTGCTCAAACAGTCCTCACTCCTTTTGCACGTACAATCCTAGATGACACTTCTGCTGCCACTACTCGTGCAACATTGGGCCTTGGTGACATGGCATTGCAGAATGCTGCTAACGTGGCAATCACAGGAGGTAGTGTAGTAGGGATTACGGATATTACTATTGCTGATGGCGGCACTGGAGCAAGTACTACCTCAGACGCACGTACTAATCTCGGCTTAGGCAGTATCGCTACTCAGAATAGTAACAGCGTAAGTATTACTGGTGGTTCTGTAACAGGCATCACTGATATTACTATTGCTGATGGTGGGACAGGAAGTTCTACTGCAAGTGGTGCTCGTACAAACTTAGGTTTGGTTATCGGTACGGATGTACAGGCTTGGGATAATACACTACAACAGTTCTCTGCCTTCGGTACTGTGGCTGATAGGTTGTTCTATTCTGCTGGTGTAGATGCTTACGGTGAAACATCCCTGACGGTGTTTGGTCGTAGTTTGATTGATGATGTGGATGCACCATCTGCTAGGACTACACTAGGTCTTGGTACAATGGCTGTACAGAACGGTAATAGCGTTACCATTACAGGTGGTAGCATTACTGGTATCACTGACCTAGATATAGCAGATGGTGGCACTGGAGCCAGTACAGCAGCAAATGCACGTACAAACCTTGGGATTACTTCCAGTACGTACACACCAACAATCACCAACATCAGCAACATCCAAGCTGTCACTCCTGCTGTCTGTATGTTCACTCAGATTGGTACAATGGTTACTGTGAATGGTCGCGTTAACATTGACCCGACAACAAACGGTAGTGCTACAGCTATTGAAATGACTCTCCCTGTTGCATCTAACCTTGGAGCTGTAGGTGATTTTGATTGGTGTTAGTAGCTGCGCTCAAACTACACAATCAGGCGCTCTATCCGCTAATACAACAACTGACAGAGCACTCATGGAGTTTCAAGCTGGTTCCAATGCTGCTCGTGACCATGTATTCACCTTCACTTACAAGGTAATTTAGTATGTCTGATCATGTTGCTGTATGGGCGTACAACTCAAATGGGATTATGAATGGTCCTGTTATGTGGCTTGGGACAACTACAACGACTGGTGGTACTTGGAGCGTAGACTACACAGCAGCAGGGTTTATTACTGCTCCTGTTGTACAAGCTACAGCAATCTTATCTGCTGCTAACGTTTATGATAGAGCTTGGGCTACATTGAGCACTGCACCGACCACTACTAGTGCTAGTGGGTATGGTTTAAGAGGTGCTAACTTGCTAGCTCTTGGTGCTACCACAAGGACTGTCCCAGATGGTACAGTGATACAGGTTACTGTTATTGGTGAGACTTCTACCGGCGGTTAAGTAAGTAACTTTACAATAAGCATTCTTAATTGAGTGCTTATCAATAAATTTACTATTTATTTTCACAAAGGGTTGACAGGACGTCAATATGTTTGATACACTTCTCCCATCAAAGAAAGAAACAACGGAGAGAAGAATTTTGAATAAGTACAAACTTTTGATTACAAGCCAAGACTATTACGGTCATAACTTTATTGACAACATCATCAAATACTCTGGGAAGGGTGGTGTTTTGGACAAGAAAGAGCGATTCTTTAATGACTATCCTCATGCATGTGTAATGAATATTGAGACTGGAGAGTTTCTTAAGTCAGAGCCTAGTGTTGAGGTTGTGGTGATTAAAGAGGAATATTCGAAAGAAACTCTTGAAGCGATGGACTGGGATGAGTTGAGAGCTTTGGCTAAGAAGCTCCACGGGATTACTGGTCGGGATCGTAGTCAGGTGATCAGGCAGTTCTTGGAAAAGAATGAAGCTGTTTAAGTAGTACAATTTAATAATCCGCTATGGAGTAAGATGCTATGTCAAAAGTAATATTTGCAACAAAGATGCAGAAAGAAGTTTTGGAAAGTGATGGGAAGCTGACGGTGATTACAGCAGAGCCGGGAGCTGGTTCAACTGTAGCCCTTCTAATGAAGGCTTATAAAGAAGCCAGTGATAATCAAGATGTCAATGTAACCTTCTTTGTTCCCACGCCTCATCACCTAAAAGTTTGTGGTGGTGTTCGTGAAACATTTATGAAGTTGTTCGGTCAAGACTGCCGTTACTCTGAAACTTCTTGCATTGCAACATTGAAGAATGGTTCAAAGATTAAGTTTGTAGCTTGCCACGGGGATGTTAGTACAACCTTTGGCTTGGCTAATGAACTCATGTTGTTTGATGCCAATATCTCTAAAGACTTTGTTGTTGCTCATTTGTTTCGAGCTAAGAAAATGGTTGTAGTTGACTCAATTGAGAATCTTGAGAAAGACGACTCTTGGGCTAACAAAGCAAACCTTCTTGATAAAGTTAACGGTCAGGTTGTTGGCTTCTGTGATTCTGTAAAACATATTACCGGGACAATTGAAGAAAACTTCTTGTTTGAAGGTGATCGGAATCGCTATAAAGAATTGGTAATGCAGTCAATTCCCGGACGAATGAAAGTTCAGTTTGGGAGTGTTGTAGTTTGAATTACAGTAAAATTTATGACCAATTAGTTGCAAAAGCAAAGCCTCGCGGATTGAATAAGAACTCTGTAGATTTCTACACGGAGATTCATCATATAGTACCCAGAAGTATTGGTGGTACTGACGAGTCTAGTAATCTTGTTATGTTCTCAGGTCGTGAGCATTTTGTAGCACATATGTTGCTATGGAAATCTTACCCAGAAGATATCAGCTTAATGCGCGCTGCTTTCATGATGTCCTCTCGTTGGAAGACACGAGATATTCCTGATGAGCACCCTCAAAACTCTAGGACATATTCTAGGTTGCGAGAAGAGTATGCTCAAGCGGTTAGTATCCAGTGTTCTGGTGAAAACAATCCTATGTTTGGTGTTACTCACTCCGCTGAACTTCGTGAGCAAATTGAAAAGACACGGAAGAAAACAAATCGTAGGAAACAATTGGCCGACTGGCGAAACAGCAATGAAAAGTACATGTCGCAGTTTAAGCCTAAGCAAACTGAACTCCAGCCTTTTCTTATAAATATAGGTTCAAGCTTTCCTACCTTCAGGTATAAAGGTGAGCTTAAAGATTGGTTAGCGTTTGAAGTTTATAAAGACTTCTGGTCGCGCTCTGGAAAGACTGGAAAGAAAGACCTTTCAACCAAAATTGTGAAAGTTTCAGGTAAAGAGTTCAGCACTAGTTATTTTACAACTATGACAGGAAGATTTGTTGAGGATTTTGATCCTTCCTCAAATTCAGACTATGTAGCCAAGGCTTTGAACAACAACTCAGACGAATATATTACAGAAATGGAATACGCCCTGAGAAAGACATTAGTTGAAATTGAAGACGATTACATCTCTGATTGGATGGACAACAGAGAAGATAATAGATCTAAGATACAAGATGCTTTGACGAAACTTAAAGTTGAAAAGCACAAGTATAATAGTAAAGCTATTTTCTCATTGGTTGACGTAACAGAAGCGCTAATACTGTGGCGATCAGGTTTTGTAGAACAAAAGTTTCTTGCAAATCTTTACGGTGTAGCTAGAAATTCAGTTTCTAACGCACTAGAGACTAAAGAGCGATGGCTTGAAGTTAAAAACAAAATTGAAGAAATTGAGGTAAGCGTCTTTGACAACTACAAACGTAGTAGCGCCTGCCAGCAAACCACAAGCGATGTTTTTGTCCACCCCTGATTGGGTGGACATCTGTTTCTACGGGGGTCAGGCTGGCGGAGGTAAGACTTGGGCTGGATTGGCCCATCACGCCAAATATATGCATGACCCGCTTTACCGTGGACTAACGTTACGCCGAACAACACCAATGCTACTTAAGCCGGGTGCTGTTTGGGATGAAGCAAAACAATTATATAGGCTTCTTGATCCAGATTGTAGAATTAGGATTAAAGACTTAAAGATCATCGCAAGTTCAGATGCAGAAGTATTCTTCTCTCACTTTGAACGAGTTGATGATACAGACAACTTTCAAGGTGCTCAAATCTCCAGTTGTGTAATGGAGGAGTTGTGTCAGTTTGAAGAATCTCAGTTTAACTACATCCTATCTCGTTTGCGTACTAAGGCTAACATGAAGCCTAACATGCGAGCCACCATGAACCCGGACCCAGATAGTTGGGTGAGAAAGTGGGTTGACTGGTACTTGTATCCAGAAGGTCATGAATTGTTTGGTCGTCCTGACCCAGCAAAGCAAGGTGTAATTAGGTGGTTTGTTCGTCTAGATAATGAAATGTTCTGGGCTGATACTAAAGAAGAGCTTGATGAACGTTTCCCTGATTGTGTCCCTCTTTCGTTTAGATTCATCGCAGCTTCCGTCTATGATAATCCGCATATTGAAAAGAGTTATATCGCTTTTCTTCAAGGTCTTCCTCGCATACAAAAAGAAATTTTGCTCTACGGGAATTGGGAAGCGCGTCCTGAATCAAATTCGCTAATACGACGTGAGTGGTTTGTGGAATGTGCTGAAGAACCTGCATGGACAGAGATTGTTAAAACAGTAAGAACGTATGACTTTGCTGGCACTTTGAAAGGTCCAGATACAGTCTACGATCCTGACTACACAGCTAGTATTAAAATCTCTAAATTAAAGAATGGTGAATATTTTATCCATGACATTATCCGTACAAGGATTCGTTTTGGTGAGTGGAGCCGTTTTGTTCTAGAGAATGCACTTCGGGATGGCGTTAAAGTTGACATTGTAATCCCAGAAGATCCGGGACCAAGTGCTAAAGCTGCAACTATGATGCTTGCAAGAGAGATATCTGAGCAAGGTTACTTTGTAAGAACTTTAAAAACCAACCAGAAAAAGATTGATAGGTTTCGCCCATTTGCATCGTTCACTATGAACGGTGGTATGAAGATCCTAAAGAATTGTGGTAATGACTTTGAGAACAAAGTTTACAATGACCTTTCATTCTTCTATAAGGAACTTGAGACTTTCACAGGCGAGCGTAAGTCGGGCTCACAAGGCCACGATGATCTCGTCGATGTTTGCTCTGATGGATTTATTGTTCTAGCTCAGAAGTTGAGTATTCCGCTGTTTACACTCCCCAGCATGACAAAATCCAATGAATTCAGCTTTTAATTAGCCTATCTTTACAAAGGAATAACATGGCAGAAAATGACAATCTAGACCTCTCTGCCGGTGATAATCCAGCCTTAAGAATTAAGATGGGTGAAACTGGATGGATTGGACTCCGCGAGTTCGATGGTATTATTCTTGAACAAATGAGAAAGGATCTCACTTGGCCTAGAGCCAATAGAACCTATCAAGAGATGGCTGAAGATTCTACAATCGCTTCTGCTCTCTCTTTGTTCTCAATGATGATCAGCAGAGTTAATTGGAAAGTAGTTCCACCTGTAGATCCTACTGAAGATGACCTTAAGAAAGTTCAATTCCTTCAGCAATGCATGGACGACATGGAGCACAGTTGGTTTTCTTTTATTAAAGAAGTAACCAGCATGTTTACATATGGATACTGTGTAAATGAAAAGGTCTTCCGTCGCCGGCGTAAGGCAGCAGGCTCTAAGTTTGATGATGGTCTTGTAGGTATTCGCAAGCTCCCTGTACGTTCTCAGACTACCATTTACCGTTGGTTGTTTGACGATACTGGACGTGAACTTACTGGTGTTGTGCAAGATACATCGTTCCTTGTAGATGGTTATCGTCTAGCTAATAGCTCTCAGTATGGCGGACAGATTGATATTGAGCGTAAGAAGTTTCTTCTCTTTCGTACAGATGTAAGCCGTGACAATCCGACTGGTACGTCACCCCTTTCCAAAGTATATAAAAGCTGGCGCTATCGGAAGCAAATCGAAGAAGCTGAGTCCGTAGGTATTACTCGTGGTCTTGGCGGTATTCCTCGCTTTGATATCCCCGCCGATTATCTGAAGTCTGATGCTACACAAGACCAGAAAGATACAGTAGAGGCATTTAAGAACATCGGTCGTAATTTGCAAAGCAACGAACAAGCTTGCATCATTATGCCTAAGTTCTATGACGATCAAAACAACAGCTTATTTGATTTTGAGTTGGTTGGCCCTCCGAACGCCTCGCAGTATGACACAGATAAAGCCATCACCCGCTGGGATAATAAAATCCTACAGGCACTGTTTGCAGATATCCTTCAAATGGGTAACTCAAAAGGTGGTAGTTTTAACTTAGCAGACAGTAAGTCGTCTATTGTCCACATGGCCGTGGAATGCTATCTGAAAGAGATTCAAGACCCATTGAACACGGATTTGATACCACAACTATTCGCGCTGAATGGATGGGAATTGGATCGTCTACCTAAGTTTGAATATCAGCAGATCAAAGAAGAAGACTTGGATGTTCTATCTAAATATCTCCAACGTGCTGGTAGTCAAGGTCTTATCCAGAAAACTCCGGGTAACATTAATCAAATTGCTGATTGGATTGGACTTCCTGACCGTATTGATTCTGAAGAAGAACTTTCGGCTTATGAAAGCACTATGACAGCATTCAGCTCCAATGCCGGTGAAGGTATGACTTCTGGGCTCCCATCTGGGACAGGTAAAGCTGATGGTAGTTCAGGTGACAGCTCATCTTCTAATTCGGAGAATACATAGATGACAACATACGCATATAATCCAGACCCAGAAGATGAGTCTAAAGCAAAGCTTAATATCTCTGATGCCCGACATACAGCAGACGCGGTTGCAGCTCTTGGTAAAGGTTTCAGAGGTAACAAAGTAGATATCCCGGAAGCTGATCTTCCAGCAGTAAAGAAGAAAGTTCGTGCTGCTTACAAGAAATTCTATCCAGATAATGAACTACCTGACATCCTCAAAGCTTCTGAAATGATTGACATGTTCTCTAGCTTCATTGAAAAGTTCTTCGGGGCTGCTTCTGACGAAGCTCCAGTAGTTGAAGAAATCAATGAAGAGATGGTGTCTTACGAAGTTGTCTATGAGCCTCTAGTGAAGGATGCTCATGGGGAATGGATGTCTGAGTCTACCATTGAAAAGGCTTGTGAGAACTTCAACCAGAACCTTGAGAAAGGGGTGGTTAATTCTAACCTCTTTCATCTTGAATCTACTGATGCGTTCACCATTGAATCTACATGGGTTCAAAAGGAATTGGATGTAAAGGTTGTTCAAACTGACGAAGTTATTAAAGCTGGTACTTGGGTTGCCAAGATTAAATACCACAGTGAGGATCTTTGGAACCTCAAGAAGTCTGGTGTTATTGGTGGTGTAAGTATTGGCGGTAAAGGAAAGATTAACCAAAAGACTGGTGAAATCACCAATGTCACATTCGATGGTGGTGAATAATGCCTTTGATTATTAAAACAAAAGATGATAGTAAACGTCCTCACCTAGCACTTACTCATATGGAACTCCAACAGGGTAGTGCTAATGGGCGTAATGTATCCCTTCTTATGAAGTCCGATGCAACTATCACAGAAGATGTTGAAAAGGCTCTTGTAGCTCTTGGTATTACTAAATCAATGTTTGCTTCTAAGATTAGCGAGGCACTTTCTAGTGCAGTTCGTGAAGCCTTTGGGGATAAAGATGATAAGTATTGGCTGTATGTAGAAGATTATAATGATTCCATTGTTCTCTTCTGTAGTGAGGGTGGTCTATTTTCGGTAGATTACACTCTTGTAGATGGAAAAGTCACCCTTGGTGATTTGGCCAAACCCATGACTCGTGTTATTTCATATGTACCTGAGTCTGGGGAAATGCTTCTGTCTGAAGACGCGGAAGATAAACTAGAAGAAGGAATCTATAGCCTTGTAACTAAAGCCCTTCAAAACAAAGATACGCAAGAGCATCTGTTGTTGATGCATAAAGCGCAAGAACTTAAAAAATCTGAGGTAGAAATTTTGGAACAAGAAATCAAGAAAGCAGTTGATGCTGCTGAAGCAATTCTTAAAGCACAACTCGTAGAAAAAGAATCTGCCCTGACCAAAGCACTCGCTGACTTGGAAGTGTTCAAGGCCGAGAAACTGGAAGTTGTAGCTAAAGCTCGTAAAGAAAAGCTTGAAGCTGTAGTTAGCAAAGAAGAAGCAGAAGGTCTGTTCAAAGCAACTGAAGCTCTGGCTGATGAAGCATTTGAAGCAGTTCTGAAGTCGCTTGGTGGTAAAGCCAAAGACGAACAAAACTCTGACCTTTTCAAAGAGAAAGGTGTTAGCGGTGAAGGTGAACCGAAGAAACAAGAAGAAGCTGGTCTGAATCTTGTTGGTGAACTTATTAACAAAAGTAAAAAACAATAATATTGTTTATCAATAAAATCCTAGCTAGGAGTTTCAAATAATATGGCTGCAATTGACACTCGCTCTACTCGCCTTGGCGCTGTACTGCAATATGAAGATCATCCTGAATACGGCCACTGCCGTAAAGTTGTAACCGCTAACGAAGCTGCTATCAAATCCTACGTGATTGGTACTGTTCTTGGTTTGGTTACTGCCACTGGTAAATACAAGATTCTGGAAGCTACTGCCGTAGATGGTAGCCAGAACTTCGCTGGTATCTATATCGGCAAGCCTGATGGTGACAACAAGCAATCCATCGCTGCCACCACTGATACCTCGGTAACTGTATTGTTCCGTGGTCCTGCTGGCGTTGGTAAGTCTTACTTGGTTTTTGGTGCATCTGTTGATACTGCTCCTGAGCTTGCTGCTGTGTACGCACAGATGGAAGCTGTAGGGATTCAAGTACTCGATCAACCGAACCAATTTGTTTAAGGAATAATAAATAATGGCTACTACCCGCAGTTTTGGCAATGGGTTCCAACTTGTAGATTGGACATCCGAAATTAATAACCTTGATAACCAAGCTGGCCTGATTGGCGGCATGGATCTGTTCCGCACCCAAGGCACTTCCCAAACCGCTATTGTCTTTGACAAGAGCATGAACGACACCACCTTGCTTCCACAAGTAAGCCGTCGTTCCCGTGACACCACCAAAGGTAACGACCGTAAAGTTGAAACCTTCTCCCTACCTTTGGCTTACTTCAAGCATAGTGATTATATCACTCCTGAAGATATTCAAGGCTGGCGTATGCCAGGCACCCCAGACTCTCCTGAGCAACTGGCCCGTGTTCGTGTACAGAAACTGACTGACATGCGTGCGCAAGTTGAGCAATCGCTTGAGTACATGAAACTGCAAGCAGCTAAGGGTATCATGAAGACCCCTGACGGCGCTGTTATTGCTGACATGTTCACCCAGTTTGGTATCACCCAACAAGTGATTGACTTCGATCTTGGTGATGCGTCCACCGACGTTAACGCTAAAATCTCGCAACTGAAGCGCTACCTGCAAACCAACCTGAAAACTGGTTCCACCATTGGTGGTGGTATTCGTGTTGTTGTTGATGGTTCGTTCTTCGATAAACTGGTTAGTCACCCGATGATTCGCCAAGCTTATCTGTACTACGCTTCGCAAGTTGAGATTAACCGTAACAGCACCAACCAGTTCATGGCTTGGGGTTCGGTAGATCAGTTCACCTACAAAGGTGTAACTTTCATCACCTACGATCATATCTTCAAACTGCCTAACGATACCACCGAAGTAGCCGTTGCTACCGACACTGGTCACGTTCTGCCTGTTGTGAATGATCTGTTCCGTGGTTACTATGGCCCAAGCAACAAGTTGGGCGGTGCTAACGGTGTTGGTGTTGAGATGTTCGCATACGAGTTCACTGACCCTAAAGATGAGTTCCACGAGATGCAAGTTGAGACTTCTCCTCTGTACTTCGTTACTCAGCCTCAAGTACTCGTTAAGCTGATTTCTTCGACTTAATAGTCTTGGAATAAAGGGCATCGTTTGGTGCCCTTACAGTTTAAATAGATTAGGAGTTTGAAATGGCTATTGTAAAAACAACTATCCAAGAGCGTTCTTGGGGCGATGTCTTCACTGTAATTGATCGTGTTGTTACAGAGGCTAATGCTGGTGATACTGCCGCAACTACCCCCGCTGCAACCACTTCTGTAGCTGGTAAAGTAAAGCAAATTACTTTCACTGCTCAACAGTCTCCAGCCTTCGCTGACCTGACTGCTGTCACCACGGCATATAATGCTTTGCTGACAAAACTTATTACTGCCGGGATTATGCCTGCCAGTTGATTGTGGGGCAGCTTGTCTGCCCTCCTTTACTTTATAAGGAGGCTACATGGCGCTCACGGATACAGACAAGGTTAAAAATCATTGTAGGTGATGTAGAGGGAAACCCTCTCTATCCAATCCTAGATGACGAAACCTATGAATATCTTTTAGTAAACAACTAATGGTGATGTTTGGCAAGCTGCTATTAAAGCTGCAATCATCATTTCATTACGAATTGCTAGTTATCCTACTCGTGAAAGAGCTGGATCGTATGAGGTCTGGAACACTTATTCCACATCTTATCTCGCTGCACTTCAGAACGTTATTAAAACCCCTGCCTCACTATTGTCTACAAGGATTATCCCTTATGCTGGTGGTGTGAGTAAGGTTGATATGTTCAACAACGATAGCAACCAAGATAACAACATTCAACCTATTTATCAAGGATTTGATAAGGGTGAGAAGCCTTATAATCATGGTAACTCTACAAGAGATGCTTCTACTTTCTTTGGTATCGATTCTGCCATCCAATTCGTTGGTTGGGAGTTGGATGCTTTCGAATGAGTTTCAAACTAAAAGTAGATAAGTCTGGTTGGAATAAATTAAAGAAAGAACTTCTTAAAGGTTCTCAAGAAGAACTTCGTATTGGTTGGTTTGAAGGATCAAACTACGGACCTGAGAATGATAACCTACCTGTTGCTCAAGTAGCACAGTGGAACGAAGAAGGTTCAACAACTAACCCAACAAGACCTTTCATACGAGTAGGTTTTATGGGACCAGTTAAGAAGGGAGTCTACGATAAGCTCTTTGTAGAAAGTATGCAAAGGATTGCTGAAGGTAAGAGTTCTTTCAAACAAGAGTACACAAAGCTTGGTCCGGTATTTGTAACAGACATGAAAGATGTTATTGCTAAATGGGACACACCACCAAACAGCCCTAAAACAATCGAGAATAAAGGATTTAATAATCCTCTGATTGATAGTGGGACCATGTATGAAACAACAGACTTCGAAGTAGCTAAACGGGGGAGATGACTAATGTCAGTTGCAGAATTTACTTTAGTTAGAAAAACTCCTGTCGTTATTACTCGACAAGCAGCAGGTTCGTATGTTGATGGTGAATGGATTGAAGGTGCTGACTCAACCGTTACTGTACAAGCTAACGTCCATCCTTTTACTGATTATCAAGTAATGCTTCTTCCTGAGTCTGATAGAACAAAAGCTTGGTTGTGGTTCTTCACGGCTGACCCTATTCGACACAAGAAGGAAGGTACTGCCGGATATGGTGGGGATCGATTCACATGGAATGGTGAACTTTACGAAATGATGAAGGTCCAGCAATACCAGATGGGGCCTCGTGATCATTTTGAGGGTAAAGCCGCAAGAATAGAACTAACCCCAAACTAAGGACATCATATGCCAATTTACACAGATGTCCGAAAAGCAATCAGACTTGGGGCTCTTGCAGCATTATCAGAATATCCAACTACTCCGGTAATCTTCAGTCACAATAATGGTACAGAACCTGCTGAGAGTTATGTTGTAATTAATATTCTTAATATTGAACAACAGGGTCATCATAGTACTTCAGCTCAAACACGTACCGATTATAAGTTAGATGTTAGGGTTGTGTACGAAGTGATGGTTCAATTTAGCTTTGTCGGTAGCTTGTCTGGTGACATGTCTCAAAGCTTTACTCAGAGAATTAACAATGTCCCTGTGTCAAGAGAAGCTTTAACAAAGAATAATTTAGCATTTATGCGTAAGAGTCAAATACGCAGAGCCCCACAGAAAAGAGATACCAAGTGGGTGGAATATCACAACTTAGACGTAACCTTTAACTACATCGTGAATACTTCAGAGATTAGCGATTGGGTCGAATCTATTATTGTGGACTCCGAACAAACGGGAGTTTTTACAGTTCCCGAAGGTATCATAATTCCGTAAGAAGGCATTCGTATGCCGCAGTTTAACAATAAAATAAGGATTAACGAATGTCTTTTAATTACACAGAGGTGAACCAATGAGTGAATTGGACCAGATCGTTTCTATCACGATCACCCGTGAGTCTACAGCCGTAGCCACCGCAAGCTTCCAGATTCCGTTGGTTCTTGCAACCTTTACAAATTTCTCCGAACGCACCCGTACTTACACTGATATCACTGCTGTAGGCGATGATTTCGAATCTACCAGTAACGTATCTAAGATTGCAACTAAGTTGTTTGGTCAATCTTCTGTTGGTGCTGTACCTCCTTCGATTGTTGTAGGTCGTCGTCAAGTTGATGCTGTAACCTATACCCCAACTGTAGCAGACAATACCCTGTATAGTGTTACCTTGAATGGTGCTCCATACACCTTCACTTCGGGTGTTGGCGCGACTGCTACCACTATCGTTACTGGTCTGAAAGCCGCTATTGGTACTCCTACAGGTATTACAGTATCCGGTACTACCACGCTAGTTCTGACCACCACTGTACTTGGTACTCCTTGGAGTGTTACAGCTTCGGCTAATCTTGTTGGCGTTAACACTGTAACTGAAGATTGGGTTGAAGCTCTTGAAGCTGTAGAACAAGAAAACAATGTTTGGTACGGTATTGTTTCCGAGACTCATGTTTCTGCTGACGTAGAAGCTCTGAGTGATGCGATTAATGCACGTCGTAAGTTGTATGGTACTTCCACTGCTGATACTGTAACTCCAACTACTGGTATTACAGACATCGCTAAGAAGTTGAGTGATAAGACTGCTGATCGCACTTATGGTATCTATCTGCCAACTGCTGACACTGAATTTCCAGAAGCTGCTTGGATGGGTGCTCAACTCCCCTACACTCCGGGTTCGAACGACTGGGACTTCAAACGTGCTGTTGGTGTAACCGTAAGTAATCTTACTGACACTCAACGTGTAAATCTTCGTAATAAAAACTGCAACATGTACACCACTGTTGCCGGTGTTAACATCTTCCAAGATGGTGATACTTTTGGTGGTTCGCCTATTGACGAAATTGTAGGGATCGACTGGCTTTATGCCCGACTTCAGGAAGGCGTGTATTTCCGTTTGATTAATAGTTTGAAAGTTCCGATGACAAATCCGGGTCTTGCTATTATCGAAAATGAAATTCGTTCTGTACTTTCTCAAGCAGAAGCAAATGGCCTGATTGATCGTGGTTGGAGCGTGAGTACCCCAGATGTAAGTACCATCAGCCCAACACTCCGCGCTCAACGTACTGCCGGTGTCTTTGTATTCCGCGCTCGTCTTGCGGGAAGTATCAGACGTGTGCAAATTAATGGGTTCCTTTCAGTCTGAGTCCTTTACATGGAACCTTTTAGGTGATATGATTTAAGTCATTTTATTTAGGAGGTTCTATGAAAGATTGCTACTTGTATAAAATTGTTAACCAAATCAACGGTAAGATGTATATAGGCATTACTTCAAATCCAGCTAATAGAAAACAAAGGCATTTCTCGAAAACGGGGCATAGTGCATTTTCTATTATACGTGTTGCCATGGATAAATATGGGAGGGAGAACTTTTCTTTTGAAATTACCTGTATTGGCACGAAGGACTATATCTTAGATCTTGAAGTAAAGGCTATTTCATTGTACAGAACTTGTGAAAAGAAGTTCGGTTATAATATTAAGCCGGGTGGTCAAGCTGGTCGCGGATATTCAGTTAACGGAAGTAAGCGAGATACGCCAGTTTTCGTAAGTGGTTTTTGGTTCCCTGTTCGAAGGGTTGCTATCAAAGCATTAAATATTACCACATCTACTTATAAAAATCGCCAAAGGAACGGAACTCTCGGTGATATTATTCGTGGTAGGAAGGATATTGTTTACAAACAAACTGAGGTTTATAATCCAGTTTTTGTAGGCGACTTTTGGTTTCCTAATCGAAAAACAGCGGCTGATAAACTAGCCCTTTCTTATGCCACTGTACAGAATCGTGTAGATAAGGGTTTTACCGGAACAAAGAAAAGACAAAAGGATCAATATGGAGAGAAGAATAACTTCTTTGGTATTGATCCTAAAGATCATAACAGTTCTGTTGCTGTAATTATTAATGATATTAAGTTTGACTGTATTAAACACGCCACAGAGGCTACCGGTCATTCGAAATATATCATTCACAAAAGAATTAAAGAAAATCATCCTGATTTTCAATACGCATAGGAAAATCTAATGGCCGATAATTTTATTGGTAGTTATTCCCCCCGATGATTTCACGATTGTAATTTCTAAGGGTGATTTTGTTCATACTGTTACTGGCTTCGCAGACGGAACCTTTGTTAGTATGGACAGGTTACAGCCGAGTTCGATTCCTTATCAGGGGATTGGGGGCGCAGCCTTCGGTAGAGTACGTCGTCGGAACACAGGTATGAATGTAACTATTACACTTCATCAGTACTCTCCAAGTAATACTGTACTACAGCAGTTGCAATTGGCTGATGCTAACACAACTAATAACGATTGGGTGTTCAACTGCACCCTAAAAGATCCCAGTGGTCAGACTGTTGCTAGTTCCAATACCGCAATCATCGTCGCACCACCAGCAGTTCAATTTGCTTCAGACACTAGCACCCGCGACTGGGCTATCTACTTGTTTGGTTCTGACCTCTTTATTGGGGGCAATATTCCGCTTAGTGATTCCGAAGTTGCGGCAGTTGAAGCTGCTGGTGGTGAAGTTGATCCGCGCTGGCAGTTGAATCCATAATTGAATGGGGCAGCTTGTCTGCCCTCTCTTTTCTAAGGAGCTTTTATGGCTGGAATTTTCAACTACTGTCCAGACGATGTAGTTTGCCTTATTGGTGGTATCTTGCCAGTTGAGGGTTTTGTAGATGGAACTTTCATATCCATTAATAAAGATATGATGCCATTCACATCTGTTAAGACAGCGGATGGTCAGATGGGTAGGCTGTATCAGAGTGATCAGACTTATACAATCACACTGACCCTTCACGCTGGATCCTTCTCAAATGATGTGTTGACTAAGTTTTGGCAGCTTGATGAAATAAGTCAAAGAGGGAAATTCGCCTTCCTCTGTAAAGATTCCTCTGGCTCTGATTTATTCTTCAGTACCACTACATGGATTGAGGGTCTTCCAACTTTGTCAAAGAGCGCTTCTGTAGATACACGGACATGGGTATTGAGAAGTTCACAAGCAGTTATCAACATTGGCAGCAATGCAAATGAACAAAGTATCCTCCAAGACTTAATTAATATTGCCACAGGTGCTCTACCAATTCTAGAAGGAATTATCTGATGGCAAATAGTTTTACGGTAACAACTTATAGTCCCGGTGATGTTAAACTCACCATCGGTGGCTATCAAGTTGTTGGCTGGCAATCCATCTCTATATCCAGAACTGTCAAAGGTTTTAGTGTTGTCAGGGGTATTCGTGGTAAAAACACACGAGTGCCCAACAGAGATACTTCAGCAACTATTCAATTCTCCTTAGCTCAATTCTCCCCAACTAATGATGTACTTTCATATATCCATGAGTTGGATTTAGAGGAAGGTACAGCAAGGATCGCCCTTACGTTGAAAGATGGCTCTGGTGGAAGTGTGTTCTCATCCAATGAGGCATACATTACTGGATACCCAACTACCACTTATTCAGGTGGCTTTGAATACAGAGGTTGGGAAATCTTTTGCCAGTCAACAGACACATATAAAATTGGTGGCAACACTCGTCCGTCTACAAGTCTATTTGACAGTGCGGTAAATGAAGCAACTGATTTTATTAGTAACATTTTCTAACTGATGTAATTTCTGAGATAAAATAAATGGCAGCTCCAAAATTTGAAGTACTTGAACAAACAACTATTACAGTTGATGATATTGAATACCTTGTATCAGCTATGCCTGCAACCAAGGGTCTAATCTTTATTGAAAAGCACCAAGAAGCTATTGACGCAGGCAAAGCTGACCTTAGTCAGATGAAACAAATCATCTGCAACTATGTGTCTAAAGATAATATGCAGATCACTGAGAAGTCTTTTGATGTTTTCTTCTCTCGCAAATATGCCCACTTGAACAAGCTCTATAAGGAAGTGTTGAACTTTAACTTCGAAGAGCTTTTTCAGGCACCCGATACAGAAGAATAATACAGTCCAATGGACAGCCTGTATCGGGTAAAACAAGATTGGATCAAGAGATAGACAAAACCTTTTCTCAACATTGGAGTATTTACAGAATTGCAATGCATGAGAAAGGTGGGTTGGAATTAGTCATCTGAGATGGAATGGAAATATTCTACAAGACAGATGCTTAAGTTGATTGAAATGCTGGATGTGTATGATTCTCTACATCAGCAAGCTATAGAAAAAGCTAAAGCAGATAAAAATAAACTAAAGTGACGGAGTAATAAACAGTGCAGATTGCAAAATACTTTGCGTCACTCGGTTTTGATGTAGACACCAAAGGATTGAAGAAGGTTGATAAAGCCCTAGATACTCTTGAGAAAAAACTTAAGAAGTTTAGTGCTTTTGGTAATCTAAGCTTTGGTATTGGTAACTTTACAGTTGACCAACGCAAACTTGAAAGAGTTCTTGGTACTGCTTTTGACATAGCTAGTAATCGTGTTGTCTTCGACATTAACAGATTTGTTGTCAACCAAGCTGCACTGAATCAGACTGTTGGCTTGGCAATGGCCCGAGCCGGGATGGCCCACCCTCTAAGGCCAACTATTCAACCTCCGCACATCCCTCCTGTCACTCCACCGGGGAGGCGTGTAAGAGAGGCCGCTGTTACTGGGGCAGTTGCTGGAGGAGTTGGTCGTACTCGTGGAATGCCAAGTTTACTTGGTCCTGCCATTGCGCTTGGTCTTGGTGGTTATGGGCTTAATGCTCTTAATAAACGTAACCAAGAAGTAGTTGCTGCTCAGCTTCAAACTCAAGCAGTGATCACAGGGAATGGCGGTACGGCTGAACAAGGTGAACAATCTTTTGATTGGCTGCGCAAGACTGCGAACCGTGTAGGTTTCAACTACCTTGACTCATCTGGTGATTTCAACGTACTTACCTCTAACCTCTTAGGTGCTGGTGGTACTGTAGCGCAGTCACAGAACATCTTTAAAGGTTTTGCTGAATACGGGCGTGTTAACAAGCTCTCTCCAGCAAGACAGAAACTAGTATTTAACGCACTCTCTCAAATTGCCGGTAAAGATAAACTGCAAGCAGAAGAGCTGACAAAACAACTTGGCAACAGCCTTCCCGGTGCCAAAGATATCTTTGCACAAGCTTATCAACAGCAGTTGAGAGAAACTGGTAAGGGAAAGGGGGATCTTACAGGAAGCGCTGCTATCATTGCACTTGAAGCTGCAATGAAGAAGGGGCAAGTTCGTGGTAATATCCTCAACTACGCAGCCAATATTGCAAGTGAACGTTCCCAGCCGGGATTGGTAAAGGCTTCTCAGGCATCTCAGGCTGAACAAGCCCGTTATCAGAATACTGTTAATGATATGGCTATTGTAGCCTCTGATGCTGGTGTAGAAGAGGGTTTTGCGCGTATATTCCGTACATTAAACGCAGGATTGAGTGAGAGTGGTACTCTGGTTAAGGGGTTGGCTGAGGGCTTTAATGAGGCCACTAAGTGGGCCGATGATCTACTCCTTTTTCCACAATCGTTCATGAGGGCTTTAGAAGGCAAGGATAGTGTTGTAGCTGATTGGTTAGGTGCTGATAAGACGGCACAACTCAAGAAAGACTGGACAGATATTAAGCAAATCTTCACAGATATCTCCAGTATTAAGTTTGACTTCCTCCCAACACTTGAAGCCACAGCAAAAGAAATTGCCTCTATCATGAATGCGATTGCTGAATTCCAGAAGTGGAAAAGTGGATCGCTTCCAACTTCCGAGACAAGTAATAGTTCCACTGAAAAAGCTAATTTGTTTGGTTTAGAGTATGCTTCACCAGCAGCCATTGTTGGTGACATTATAAACAACACTGGCTTTAACATGAACAAAGCCCGCGAAAGAGGCCGTGCGGTTTATGACGATCCTAATTCTCTCTACTACCATGATGCTGCTGGTTATGATGATCAACAAGCTGAAATGGCCAAGGCAGCGGCTGAAGATAAAGCAATGGGTATTGTGAATAACAATAGCAATGAAATCAACATTGAAGTTAATGTTGATGGCTCAACGCTTCAGGGTATGGACGCAAATGCTCAAGCTCAAGCTATTGGTGAAGCTGTAGCAAATATGTTTGTTCAATCATTCGATCAAGTTAATGTCCAGTTCCCAGTAAAACAATAAGGAGTCACCTATGAGTTTGGCAATCGAATGGGGTGACTCCTCAATTCAAGATGGCGGATTCATCTATCTGGATGCGACGGTCGCGTACACTCAAAGTTATACTGGTAGTGTGACAAAACACCCAATTGACGGCGGATCTAATGTTACTGATCACTTTATCCGTAATAATCCCACCTTTACAATTGGTGCCGTAATTACTGGTGTAGATATCTCTACTGGTACTTACCTAATTCAAGACTTGGATGGCAACAACCCTTACAACAGTAACGAAGCTCCTAATGCTGTTAGTGTAAACTCCACAGATCAAAGTGTCTTGAAGAAGTTTATCCCGGACAGCATTGGTCAGTTTCTGTCAGACAGTACTCCTGAAGTAGTTATTGATAGTAGGCGTGCTGATCTTATTGAGCAGATTAGACAAGCTCTTATTGATCTTACTGCCGGTGTTGTTTTTAACGACAAGACCGGTCAATTTGATCCGAGTATTCAGCTCGTACGCTTGTTTGAGTATGATAACACACTGCTACGTAAAGTAATCAATAATCTTGTAATGACTAAGATTACTTTCAAAGAAGATCCTAACACTGGGTATGGTCTTTATTGTGACATCACGTTTGAGCAAGTTACTTTTGCTTTCTTGAAGAAAACTGTCATTCCCAAAGATGTGCAGGATGCTTTGAAAAAGAAAGCTTCTAGTAAGAACTCTAAAGGTAAACAAGACAGTACACCACAAGATGTTGGTAGTGGTAACTCCCCTAAAGACACTGATCCGCTAAGGCAGGCAAGAGCTAATGGCTGATAAATATATAGCAATGCCTTTGTTTGGTGACACATATTACACTTATACCATAGCCTTTCAAGGTGACTCATACATCTTTGAGTTTATCTATAATGAAAGGGCTAAGCTGTACTTTATCAATTTGTATGATGCTGATAACAATCCTGTTGTTTTAGGTGAAGCTCTAGTTCCTAATTATCCAATATTCTTGGACTATGCAATCTTTCCGTTGACAGGATTTATCTGGATGGAAGAGAAAGCAGATATTATTAGTGAACCTTATAAAGTTTATCCTGATTCAATTGATCAGTATTACAATCTCTTCTACATCTATACCACCGAGGAAGATTAATGGACTTAATCCAGAGGAATCGCCAGTACGAACTTATCATTGGGGGATTTTTCGAGTACTGGAGAAGGTTTGCAGGTCACTGATCTTCAAGTTACATTTGACATTAGTAAAAGCTCAGATAATAAAAAGAAAACTAATAGTGCAAGTATTGAAGTGTACAACCTATCTCTTGAGCATATCAAACTCCTAGATACTGACTACCCAGCAGCAGTCTTCAGCGCTGGTTACTTGGATACTGGTGGGCCCAAGCGTCTATTTTCAGGTCAAGTAACCCACACCTCAACACGTAAATCAGGTACTGATCGTGTTACCCAAATCACAATGGGTACAGGCTACACCGAACTTAACCATCAAGTTTTATCTGAGTTTGTCCCAGAAGGCCAAAGCCCTAAAGATGCAGCTAATCGGCTTATCAAGGCCATTGGTGCAGATCGTGGAGTATTTAACGGAACTAATCTTAGCAATCCTCTCATATACGGATATCCACTAAGCGGCACGCCCAAAGAGATGTTGGATGAGATTTGTGAGAAGTACGCTTGCAACTGGCAACTAGATGATGGTGTTGTCTATATTCATGACAATGACAGAGGAAACTCTGAGAACTTTCAGCAAGCTTATGTTATATCGGAAGGTACGGGCTTAATTGAAAGTGCTTACAGAGTTTCTGGTGATCGACAACGCTCTAAGAAAGATAAAGTTAAAAAGCCCGGTGTACAGATGAAGATTCTGTTAAATCCCGACATACGGGCGGGTGATATCATTAGGCTTGAAGATACGTTAATTACTGGGTGGTTTAAGGTGGACACTTTAAGACATTCTGGTGGTTGGAGAAGTTCAGGTTGGTACACTGAGATACGTGCTACTAGTCTTGAGAAAGTTATTCAACAAGGAGCTGCAACTAAATGAGTTCAGAAGCTGTAGCAGCTATCCAAGCCTCTCTAGTAAGCGCTTTCGATAGTCAGATGGATAATGTCTTTACCAATATTCCTTGTATCGTTGTTGCTGTACGTGACGGATTAAATGGGCAGATGGTAGATATCCAACCAACCATCAATCAAAAGTTTCAAGACGGGACTGTAAAAGAGTACCCCACTATTGGCGGTGTTCCTATCTCGTTCCAAGTCTCTAAGAAGGCAGGCTTCACATTCCCAATTGAAGTTGGGGATACGGGTATGGCAATATTCTCGATGAGAAATATGGATGGTTGGAAAGGTGGAAATGGCAGACCATCTAGTCCAGCCAACTTTGCCAAGATGGACAAAGGAGATGCAATATTCCTTCCGGGGATTCAGCCTCCCGGTGTAGCTGTTAATAACCCAGCAAAGCATGTACTCACTCACGATACTAAGGATACTGTTCTATTCGGCAATCTTGGTGGCGTAGAAGCTGAAGTTAGAATTAAGTCAGACGGCAGTATTGGAATTACAACAAGCAATATGCCGATTATTATTGAAGGTTCCGACGTCACTATTAATGCTGCAACAAGCATTAATTTGAATACCCCAAGTATGGTAGTTGATGCGGACGTTACAACTTGGATTGGTAATATCAACCTACAAGGTAATCTTGTTCAAATTGGTAATTATACAATCACTGGGATTGCAACCTTCAACGGTATTCCATTCTCTACCCACAAACACATTGGCGTTACAGTTGGCGGTGGTACTTCTGGTACTCCTACAGCATAAGGAGATACTTTTGGACTTCAAACTTGAGCCCGCATCTTGGGATATTATCTGGCACAACGGGCCATTGCAGAGAGAAGATACAACTCAACCTCTTACTGAAACTGTTGGACAACGGCTAAAGATACGTTTACTTACTTTTCGTCAAGAATGGTTTTTGGACACTACTTATGGTGTTCCTTGGTTCCAAAGACTCCTTGGACAAAAGCAAACTTCTAAAGCAGCGGCTGATCTGATTTTCCAACAGGAAATATTAAAAGAGCAGGGTGTAAAGGAAATTGTTACCTTTAATTCTACTTTTGTAAATCGTAAGTATTCTCTGGTATTCAGCGTAAGAGTTGTTACTGGGGAAATTACAACACCCATTTCTCTTGATCCGTTGAATTGAATATGCTTTTATCAGAATATTATAAAGATAGTATTTACTCCCAAAATGGGGCTAATTACGAAGTTCTAGAGTTTGGCAAAAATCAACGATCAAGGTTTACCGTTAAATGTATTATCTGTTCTCTGGTTTCCACTGTAACAGCAGCTTCAATTTTATCAGGCCGGAAGCCTTGTATTTGTAGTGGTAAGTTTGGCACGAACTCTGAGAGAAAAATTGAAAGAATGTTGCCGATTCTTAATAAACTTGGTATTACCCTATTAGACGAAGTTATTGGTAAGTCCCACGACCCTATAAAACTAAAATGTAATACTTGTGACTTCCACTGGGAAGGTACTTACAGTGGCGTTGCTTTTAGTCAAAAAGGTTGTAGGGTTTGTGCAAACAACACTCGTCCATCTAAAGAAGATCTTTTTAATAAGGTTTCTGAAAAAGGTCAGAAGAATAATTTTACAGTTAACTTTGTAGATTACAAGATCGAGAAAAGGGTCAGAGAAATAGAGTTTAGTCTTAATTGCGATTTTTGTGGTAAGGATTGGATAACTAAAATAGGCAGTATTAGGAGAAACTGTGCCTGTCCTCACTGTGCCTTTTCAGGCTTCAACCCTTCGTTACCAGCAAAGCTATATATTCTACGAGTGATTTCTGAAGATAATATCTTACAAGGTTATAAGTACGGGATTACTTGTGATATTGAAAGACGTCTTTACGAACACAAAAGAGACTGTCGTCCATTAGATATTAATTTTGAATTAGCTTACTCTTGGGATTATTCAACAGGTCTCGATGCCCAGCTACATGAAAGGTTGATTAGGAAAACATTCGGTTCATATTTTTCACAATGGGAACTTCCCAGCGGATTTACTGAAACCATATCTATTACAGATTTGGGGGAACTAGTAGATTTTCAAACAAACCAGTATAAGGATCTAGCTAATGGCAGGTATTACTGATCAGGGATTTATTATAAAAAGATTGGCTGATATCCTTGCTGATGACAGGGCCTTGGCTGTTCAATTATTTCAAGATTTTGACGATTCCCGGTGATACGGTCGACGTTTCAGACTCTTCAGCACTAGGTCGCCTAATCTCCCTAGCTGCTCCAAGTGAAGCTGACCTTTGGGAAGCTGCTCAAGAAGTATACGCAGCCTTTGACCCAAACTCTGGAACAGGGATTGCTCTAGATAATCTGGTAGCATACGCTGGTATTACACGTAAAGAACAAACTTTCACCACATCATCTATTCTGGTAGCTGGGGATACGAACACTCTTATCCCTGTTGGACAGACAGTAAGTAGCTCTACAACTGGTGAACAATTCACTACAGTTGGTGCTATTTCTCTATCTCCCAGCAACGCTAGCGGTATCACCGTCTCCGTAGTCACCTTACAGAATAGCACAGCTTACACCATCACTTATACCAATACAACAACCTCTAACACCATCACATTTACATCTGATGCAAGTGCTACTGTAGCTGAAATCTTGGCTGGGTTGCAAGGCGTTATTGCTGGTGCTCATCCTAGTCTTGTATCTTCAGTTGTTGGCACAACGCTTGTAATTGATCGTTTAGATATCTTCCAGACTGTTAACTTTACAACATCTGTTAATCTTGGTATTAACAAAGTACGAACAGTTGGTGAAGTTGTTGCTGTTAATTCCGGCATTATCGTACAGCCTGCAAACACCGTTGACACTATCCTCACACCGATGCTTGGTTGGGACAGTGTAATCAACCCAATTGCAGCAACTCCCGGCGAAGATCGTGAGACGGATGAGCAGCTTCGTTTACGCTTTCGTAACGGTAAGTTTGATCGTGCAACTAACACTTTAGATGCTATCTACTCCGCTCTCATCAACTTAGATAATGTTAGTGAAGTAACTATTTATGAGAATGATACAAGTGTTGTAGATGGTAATGGTGTTCCTGCACACAGCTTTCTTCCAATCGTTGTTGGTGGTTTGAGTACAGATATTGCAAATGCTATTTGGGATAACAAACCAATTGGTATTTTGAGTTATGGCAATACTACCGTATCAATTAACGATATACAGGGCATCGCTCACGACGTAAGCTTCTCTAGACCAACCCCTGTTGTTATCTACATTAGTATTGACATCACCACTAATGTCAACTTCCCAGCTAATGGTAACGCAGCTATCCAGAGTGCCTTGATTCAATACTTCGCTGATAACTTAGGTACAGGTGATGATGTTATTTATAGCCGTTTGTATACTCCAATAAATTCTATCCCCGGCCATGAAGTTGTATCTTTGAAGATTGGCACTTCACCAAGTCCTGTCGGTACTAGTAACGTAGTTATAAACTTTGACCAGATAGCATCCCTGTCAAGCGTCAACATCATCATTACATAAGGGGCTTCTATGTCTGAGCTAAATCAATTTTTCATAGAAGAATACCTCTCTGTTGCTCGTTCTCGTGTAACTCAGCAATTTATGCTAGATGCTGACGGTTCTGGGCCAATCGTGTTCGATAAGTACCTCCAACTCCTCCTTGGCGGAAAGATTGAGCTTCAAGAAGTCTTCCGTCAACTTATGCAAGAACGTTCTCTTGACACTGCTGTCGGTGCTCAACTAGACATCATTGGAGATATTGTTGGTCAACCTAGAGAACTTATTGACACAGCACTTCTTACCTTCTTTGCTTTTGTTGGTTATCCAGATGCTCAGTCATATGGCGACTTGAACAATCCATCTTTAGGTGGCCCGTATTACGATATCAATAATCCACTAGCTGGTAACACACTACTGACAGACGAACAGTATCGTTTGTTTATTAAAGCTAAGATTATTAAGAATAATACAAATGCAACACCAAATCAATTTATTGAATTTATGCAGTTTGTCTTCGGTATTGATATCAACTTGATTGTTGCTGAAGGTAATGCTGAATTTACTTTGATGATGGGCAGAGAGCTTACATCTTTTGAAAAAGTATTGCTCAACTACACCTCATATTCTTCTGGTTACCCTTCAAGATTCATTCCAAAACCAATTGGTGTAAGAGTGAACTTTGGGGAATTTATTGCTGATAACGTTTTTGGATTTCAAGGCTTTCCTAATGCCAAAGGGTATGGAGACTTGAGCGATTTATCATTGGGTGGGCAATATGCTCAGCTCATCTAACAAAGGAAATTATTAAATGACAGAGATTTCACGTCCAGACTTTACCTACCAATGGTCAAGTGGTGGGGCTATTGTAGCTCCTAGCAACGCTAAGATTCAAACTGGTTGGACTGCTGAAGTTCCACCATTTCAGTGGGAGAACTGGTCACAGAATCGTCAAGATAATGCTCTTGTTCATATCTTCCAAAAGGGTATTAGTGTTTGGTCTAGTACACAAGATTACTACTTCACTGCATCTGCCCCTAAAGCGTTTGTACAAGGTAGTGATGGTCTTATTTACGAAGCTGTGCAAAGCAGCACCAACCAAAACCCAACCACAGATACCACTAATTCATACTGGCGCCAAGCCTTCAGAAACCAGTCTGGCAGCCCTATTTATGCATTGGATACGGGCACAGCAAACACCTATAAAGCTGACTATGTTCCTGTAGTAAAAACACTTGTTGATGGTATGGTGTTGAGGTTTAAGGCACTCAATGCCAACACCGGCGCATCTACCTTTACACCAAATAATGGTGTTATTACAGCAGCCCCCATTGTTGGTACTGGTCATACAGCCCTAACAATGGGAGTTATCTCTGTAAATGGCGATGTGTGGCTTCAGTGGAACTCATCTATTGGTGGGGGTTCGTGGGTATTGATTGCTAGTACTGGTGTGAATACGTCTGGAGGTAGGCTGCTTGGTGCGCCTCAGATTTTCAGTACTCCCGGCACCTTCACTTATACGCCAACACCAGGCACCGCGAGAGTAATCGTAGAAGTTCAGGCTGCAGGCGGCGCGGGCGGTGGTGCAGTAGCAACAGGCGCAGGGCAGAATGCAATCGGTGCGCCTGGTGGCGCAGGCTCATACGCCAAGAGCCTTCTGTCTTCTGGGTTTTCAGGTGCAACTGTTGTAGTCGGGGCTGGTGGCGCTGGGGTAACGGCTTCGGCGGGCGGTAACGGAGGGACGTCGTCGTTTGGCGCTGGTATCAGTTGCCCTGGCGGACGAGGCGGCCCAATCGCAGGGCCGTCAGGCGGCCAATTTGATACGTTCTCACTAAATAGCCCAGCCCCTACGGGCGGAAATATAACCTCAAATGTTGGAAGCGCTAGCATTAACATGATTTCGCAGGCAGCAGGGCTTATTGTTGGCGCTCTGCCGGGCGGTACGATATTCGGGCCCGGCGCTCAATATACCGCCGCCGGAACCAACGGCACAGCTTCTACGTCTTTTGGTTCCGGCGGCGGAGCAACCTCTAATATTCCAAGCGCAGGCAGCTCGCGTATAGGTGGTAATGGCGCTCCAGGTATCGTAATTATTTGGGAGTATGCATAAATGAAAACTTACGCGCTAATTGAGGATGGAGCTGTTTCTGAGGTTATCCCGCCGTATGTGAATCCGGATGGCGTCGACGTCCCAATCGAGGATAGATATACGCCCAACATGGTTGCCATGATGGTGGATATCACCGACCTGGATCCTCAACCACAGCAGAGATGGACATATGACGGAACTACTTTCTCCCCTCCACAAACTGGACCAACTCTGGCTCAGGCAGTTGTTAGTAAAATAGTAGAGCTTAGACAAAACTGTGATGATGAGATTGAAAGAACTTCCTTTACATCTTCTGCATTAGGTACTGTTCATAACTATGACTGCCGTACAGTTGACCAAATCAATATCACTATCCGCTATGCTGTTGCAAATCATACAGGGGGATCAGAGCCTCTATGGGCTTCTGATGGCACACGTTACACTTGGAAAGACCATACAGCAGAAGAGTTAGTAGGTGTGATGGGGGATATGAATGAACATATCAAAGAAAACCAAGTTCTTCTTGTTTCTAAACTAGCTGCTGTAGATGCTGCTACTACTGTAGCTCAAATTAACGCAATTATTTGGTAATCTAATAGATGTCAGCCAACTCTAATTTGTATAAAAAACTTCTTGGGGTTGGTCTTGCTGGCTCCTTGGCTTTGACTGGGGCGTTCTTAACAGCGCCCTCCGAAGCTCCTAATGGTCAACCTATTCTTCACACTTATTTAGATACTGGAAGAGTCCCGACAAATTGTCTTGGCCATACAGGACCGGAAGTGAAGTTAGGGCAAACTTTCACTTATGATCAATGTGTAGATATCTTTGCAAAAGACTTGATCAAGCATGATAAACAACTCCGTTCAGTTACAAAAGGTCCATTCAAATCTGATTGGGAATACGGAGCGATGCTTGATTTTACTTACAATAAAGGTATCGGTACTCTCCAATCAAGTACAATGCTTTCGTACTTCAATGCTGGAAAACACGAGCTAGTTTGTGAACAACTTACTAGATTTGTTTATGGTAAGAATCATGAGGGTATTAAAGTTAAAATGAATGGTTTGGTTGTCAGAGCCACTAAAGAATATAAGTGGTGTCTAGGTGACGTACCACAAGAAGTAAAGGACTTAGCTAATGAAAGTAATAAATAACTGGAAGCAACACCTAAAAAGTTACTCGGCCCTTTCTCTCTTTGCTAATGTTCTTGTCTCAATTGCGTATGGTGCTAGTCTTGCATTAGGTATTGGACTAGCAACTATTAGCCCTGTATGGATTGTGGTTGCAATGGGATCTATTGCGGTGATGGGCTCTGTAGGTAAGTTTATCAAGCAATATGAAGAGGAGCATCCAGAAGATGAGTAATTCTATTACATCTTACATCCTAGTATTCTTTATGGCCTTATCTGGATTGTTTGGTGCATTAAGTTATCATTTCTATGGAACACAGGCTGAAGCTGAATCAGCACTAGTGGTAGCTATTGATGCGAATACATCATTACAAAAGTCCCTTAACTTGCAGGTTGAGTCTTGTAAAATAAGTGACACCATCACATCTGAATATCAATCTGAGAAACAAGTTCAGCAAGATAAGGCTCAAGCCACTATTTCTAAGATTGACAGCCTCCCTAAGAAAGTTTCCATTCAGGATGTACCAAAGGTAGCCCCAGATGCAGAAATTGATATTGACTCTGCTTTGCCTTCTGATCTTGTCAGGATGCTCTCCGAGAGTTGTTTACCAGACGAAGGAGACACCTGTGTTCCTACCAAATAATCTTATGCAAGATCCATGTGGTGCAATTAAAGCTGGTGATACTGTACGTTCATTGGCTAAAGGCTATGTGAATAACACAGGCTGTGTGTTTGATTATAAACTTCTTCTAGAAAAGCAGCGTAAGTGGAAGCTTGAACAGGAGAAGTTGTATGGAACCAAATGAAGGAAGACCACAAGGATACTGGGAGCGAGCAGCTCTCTTTCTCTTAGGTATTGTTCTAGCACTGACTGTCTATTCTTTCCAAGAGCAATCTAAGAAAGTTGAGAAGCTTGAGTCAACAGTGATTGTCCTACAGACAAGTAAGGTTGATAAAGGAGATTTACGTGAAGTTGAGGACCGTATCAACACCAACATCTCAGCCATGAAATCTGACATTCTCAGTCGGCTTGACCTATACTTTCAGAAGTCTTCAAAATGACAAGGATGTTTAAATGTTCTGGACAGTTGTGGAGAGGAGTGTAAATTTAGTATTCCTACTTTTAGCAATCATCATTATTTCAATATTGCTGAGCAATAACACTAATACAATAAAATCAGATAACATACTAGCTAAGTTTGATTTGTATAAACAAGAACAAATGAAAGTGATGTCTAACAATGTCCAGTATTTAGAGACACGTCAGAATAGGCAAGCGGAGCAACAAGATTCATATCAGAATGGTACTGACTCAAGACTAAGGATTATCGAAGAACGTATCAAGTGGTATGAGGCTGATAAGCGGCAGAATAGTAAAGTGATTCAAACGAATATAAATAACAATACGAATAATTAAAATAAGAAGCCACTAGGCACTAAGCTGAGCCAACAGCTTATCTCAGATGTGTTAAAGCCCCTCTATCCAGCAACGGACGAGGGGCTTTCTTTTGCCTATTATTTAGTCAATCTGTTCGTTTAGAAGCAACTTCAAACTTAGACCAGTTGTAGTCTACTTTCTTCTGAGTTTTAACATCCAGTTGATGCAAGCTTTGTTTCTGGTGGTATGCCTCAGATTGTAAATAGTAATAGCCACCTATGAGCACAACTACCAACAACACAAGTCCCGCTGCTACATCTTCATAACCTTTCATGACTATTCCTCCAGTTAGTAAAAGACCCTACGGCATTTCTGCTCATAGGGTCAGTGTAGCAGATTAGATTACTGTGTCAAATGTTTTCTTCATTGACAAGCCAAACATTCATCCTTGCTTGCTTGAACACCAGCCATGCTGTATACGTAATACAAACCAAGAATGTCAGGGTTCAAGAAAGCCTCTTTATGTACTTCGTTAATGTAACTCTCATCTTCACCAGCAGCAAAGAACAAGTTAAGCGATTGCCATTGATCCATAAACTTACCACGGGCAGCAGCTAGACGGATAATTGTGTGTTGATTGATTTCAAAAGCTGTACGGAACACCAGCTTCTCATCTTCAGTCAACCAAGTTACATGCTGCACACTACCCATCTTGTCACGAACATCTTCAACGTTAGCTTTGTTGAAAACAACCTTCTCTTTCATCAACTTCAGTAAGTAAGGGTTAACTCGGTCAACTTCACCACCAGCACTCTTCTGTGTGTAAACCATCGCAGTATCGGGGCTAATGCCTTCACTAACACCACCCATTATAAGTGCTGTTGACTTAGTTGGTGCGATTGCAATCAAGTGTGTATTTGCACGACCATAACCCTTCATCCACTTTGGCTCGCCCCAAACACTTGCAAGCCATTCAGAAGCTTTAATTGCTTCATCTTGAATGTACTTTGCAATCTTGTTGTTCAGCATATGTGCATCAAAGCTTTCAAATGGAACCATCTTCTTTTGGAAGTAAGATCCCAGACCACATTGTCCAAGCCCAAGCGCCCGACTGTTCTTCGTAAATGCTACGGCTTTCTCAAGACCGGGAATATTCTTAGCTCGTTCAATAAACTCTTGACATACGGCATCAAGGAAAACAATTGCAGTGTTTACAGCGTCTGTACCATGCCACTCATCAAAAAGCTCTACGTTCATTGATGCAAGGACGCATGTATATGTAAAATCTTTACTTGAATGCAGCATTACTTCATTACAGAGCTGTGGAGCCTTAACATCCAAGCCCTGATCTACATACCATTGCGGACGCTTACGTTCAGTCTTTTGAGGGAAGAAGAAGTACCCCTTACCTGTCACCATCTTAGTTTTCAGAGCTTTACCGTAACGCCGTACTGCTTCCTTATCACCAGTTTTCAACTTCTCAATAAAATCATCAGAAACATTCCAGCCGATATTATTACCGTCAGGGTGTTGCTCTAGATAAGTACAAACTTCATCAAAATCACCATGATCGATAGGCAAATAACCTGCCCAAGAACCACGTCGAGCCGTACCCTGAGCAACGTACTCCATGTCACGTTGAAACCCCTCAATGACCTGCATAACCCCGGTAGAAGTACCACCTACGCTGATCGATTCTCCACGAGCACGGACATCTCCAAGATAACCTGCCGTACCAAAACCCATTTTAGTTAGCATTGCAGTTTCATGTTTTGCTTTGTAGATACCATCGATACTATCAGGAATATAACTACCAGCACAACTTACTGGCAAACCACGATTTGTTCCTGTATTAGCTAAGATTGGGGTACTAGGACTCAACCAACCTTTCCACATAATATCAAAGAACTTCTCTTTCCACTCAGACGGATCAGGCGTGTGTGTAGCCAATGTTGCTGCAATTCGCTGATACTGTTCTTTCGGGTTTGACGCTTGGTAAAGGTATTTACTCTTGAATAATTGCCAAGAGCCGGTAGACCAATGGGCAGGCATCAAACCATCTTCTTGTAGCTTCTTACGTTCTTCACTCAATACACGATAACTATTTGTCACTTAATTCCCCTTAAAATTTAAAACCTTCAGAATCCCAGTCTCGCTGGTATTGATTACCTTGGCTGTTGAAGAAGTCGATAGAGCTGAAACCGTTAATGCCTTTATAGAACCATTCAGCAACAGGATTATACTCAATTTTAAATAGATTTTCATAACCGAGGTTGCGAAGACAGAGGTTAATCCGACTCTGTGCAAAGTACTCAAGTTGTACATCTGTAATACCATCAATCCGACCTTTCTCAAAGATCTTCTTGATAATTGATTTTTCATGTTCCATTACTGTTTCAGCAGCAAGGTAGACATCTTTCTTCAACTCATCTTCGTAAGCTGCATCGATATACCCAGCATCTTTCTTTTCTTTTAGTAGTGTACGGTACAACCAAGCCGCTGCTTCAGCGTGTAGATTTTCATCCCGCGCAGAGAAGTTGATACCACTCACCACATTCAACAACTTGTTTTTACCTTGACTCTGGAAATGCTTCAAGAAAGCAAAACTAGAATATAGGATTGCACCCTCTCCGAATGTAAAACAACCGAGAGCCCGAAGATCATCTTTATCGGCAATACTGCTTTCTAGGAATTCCACACGAGCTTTAAGATCTTCATCTTGCAAGTACTCATTATAGAATTCATCTGTTGCTAGTCCAAGTTCTTCATTCAACGTACTGTAAAACTTCCCATGAACTGCTGTCTCCATTGCACCAAACAAAGCAGCCATTGGTTGGATATCAGCAGGACGGGGGAACTTCTTGTACACAAATCCAAGCCAGAATTCATCACCAATAATCTGTTCATACTTAGTAAACAACTTAAGTGTTGTAATCGTACCGTGACGTTCAGCAGGCGTCATGTTTACTAGAATATCTTGTTTATCTTTATGCACCTTTACTTCAAAGTGAGGCCAGAAGACAGCTGCCTGTTGATTAGTAAATTCACAAGCCTCTGGATAGTCAACGGTAAACTCTGTCTTAGGCGTTTGAATTCGCGTTAGCATTACTTCTCCTTATTTACTTGCGTGGCGTTCCAGTGAATCAAGGATCATACCAGTATTATTACTCTGCTTGCCCATTGTCTTAAGATCAATCCGAAGATCCAAACTACAATCTTCAACAATTGCATCCCAAGATGCAGCACCAGACTTCAACCATTCATCAGAGCGTTCATGCCCCTGATACATCAAACAGTCTACAACATTCCCACGAAGATTGCGATGCTTACAAACTACTTCATCTATCCCCATCGAAACGTCTAAACCGTTATCAAAAAGAAACTTATTAATTGCTGGTTTGTTATCCTCACCAAATGCTTGAGCGAAACCTTCACAAAGAAGGAGGTCTGACAAACTCAAATTAAAACCTACGCTCATACACTACTACTCCGAAATTTACCATACGCTGTTTTTGGGTTCAAACCACTTTCATACATGAATATCCATTCAGAAAGAGTTTCAAGAATAATCAAGTTCGCCACACGTTTCTCTTTACCTTCCCTCACTGCAATCAATGATGCTACTTCAAGAAGATAGAATTCGATAGGATTTTCTTCTGAATTGTTAAAACTCATTTTATTTCTCCAATACATTCTCAAGGAATGGAAAATACTTCAATACTTCTACTTTAGCCTTCTTAGCAACATCAGTGTGTTCAAGCTGCGTGCCGTTCTCCTCGCGTAGCTGAATGTAATGCAACCAACTACGTACTGTACCATTCATATACATCTTACTCATTGTAAGACCTTCTGGCAATAGGCAACGTGAAACTTCTTTAGCAATACCTAGCATTAAAGCTTTTTCATAATGAAACTTTACAAGCTCCAATACTTCTTCTTGTGCAATCTGCCAATAATCCTGAAGCATTAGGTCATCTGTTTGAATACTATTCTGACGATTCTTCTCGTCTTGCAAACGACATTCACGAGTAATGAAGTCTGTGGATTCTGCGTACCTTTGACTGAACTCTTGAAAGCTGAAACTACGGTGACGAAGAATCTGCCTTGCAATGTCCCGTGGAGCTTCAATTTCCATTGTGATATTACAAGTTTCAAATACTGAATAGTGTTGATGATCTACGCAATACTTAAGAAGCTTTGCTGCTGTGTCGAAGTTACTTTGATTCTGTGGTGCGCTGACTCGTGCTGCGTAGGAAATGATGCCTTCACTATCTGGGATGAAGTCTACCACAGGTTGCGTTACACCGATAACTTTACATTTTAATGAAATCAAACATTCTTTCTCTCCCTTCTCCTTCAAATATTCACTAAACTCTTGTGGTGTAGGCCAGTCTAGGAAATACTACCCAAGCCATGCCAGAGCTTACTACTTTACTATAGTCTTCTTTATTGAAGACATAATCTTTCCAATTAGCTTTTGGTCTAGCTTGTTGTGTGCTTGCGTGAATCATAGCAACTCCTTTGGAATAAAGCTACTCAAATCCGGCGACTCATGATGCTTCAGCTTAAGAATCTTATTATCATGGACTCGACGAATAACATAGTAAAGCGTCCCTTCGTAAGTTGTGCTATCCAAATAACAATCAACGTCAAGTTGTTCCAAAGCTTCTTTACTATCACAAGCATATGTGTAGCTAGTTGTAAACTTCTGATCATTGTTACTTGCAATCGTATCAAATACTTTCTTAGTATCTACACCAGCACCTTTCAGGATATCATCCATGTATTCGTTGGTGTATTTTACATCTCCCCAACCATCAATTACACCTTGATAGTCCTCTTCCTGTGCTGCTGTATTCATCTCAATTGCTTCTTCAAGAATACGAGCAGCCTGTTCTTTCACTTGACGCCAATATTCTAGATCAGTACCCATGTTTACGGGGTTGCCGCAAATTACATTAAACCGTGTTACCCGTGCATTACTCAAAACTTTCTCCTTAATTAAACCAAGTAATCTTTACAGAAATCTTTAACACTAAAACTATTCCAATCTTTATATTCACCTTGTCCAAACAACACTCGCTTGTGAGCTTCAAACTTGGACAGATTATCCTCTAAATCATCCACCATTGCAACAAGACTTTCATTCAAAAGGTACTTCTCGTGAGTACCAATAAAGCCAGTCATAAACGGAAAGAACTTCTTCAAGAAATACACCTTTGAACGGTGATGATTTCCCTTCAACCGACTCACAAACACTATACCAAAGTATTTACTAAGTTGCTCAAGTTTCTCTACAGCACCATCCATTGGAACAAGGTTATCATAAAGGTTCTCATCTCGCCAGAAGTCTAGAGGATCTTCCAAGTGATGTGAAGCTTGTTTGTAGAGGGTTAGTGTGTCTACACAGACGCCATCAACGTCAATACCTAATAGGCGCTTAGTCCTCATTACCATACTCCAACTCAATCAGCAACTCAAGACAATGAATAGCTTTCTCAAGATCTTTCTTCTTGTTCTTAGCCCGATGACGAGATGTGTATTTTATTACGTTGCCCTCTAAGAATGGGATGTTGTTAGCATGGCAATATTCAGCAGGTTGGATCTTAAAGTCTTTATAGTGATTACCGCTGACTTGTTTGTCTAGAGCTGATTGTGGCTTATCTACAGATGATTTAGGACTCTCAATGATGTAAGTCCAGATATCATTCCTGAACTGATCCTTTACATATCCAATACTACACTCTGTTTCTTGGTGGTGTCCATTCTCATCATTCCAAACTACAGTGTGTGTGTCCATGAATGGTGGTAATAGTGAGTAGACAGTTACATCATTCTTTACTTTAAACTTCTGTGGTTCATTTGCTACTGCCATCATTAAACCCCTCCTTTAGTCGCTTAATTTGTTCCAGCATATCTTTCTGCTGCTGTTTGAGATTATAGATCTCTTTAGTTAAGCTGTCAACCGAATTCTCTAAGCGATTGACAGTGTTCTTTAGTTTGTAGTCTTCCACTTAAATATACTTCTCCAGCAAGAATGGAATAGAGATAAAGCAAGGATCGTACCTGCCTTCCTGAACTTCATTCTTCATCACAACACCACGCCAGTGAGAAAGATTACCCTGTGTTCCCATGTAGCTCTCGTTATGCATGTAGAAAGCACCAGCAACCAAACCTTGGCGAGCAATACCATCTGGCAAGTACTGGACCCCGTATTGTAAAGTCTGCTGATGGCCCATACTAAACGACCACCCCAAGTTCTTCAGCTTCGCGTCAATGTTACCACCAACACAATTCTTCAGCAAGCTATTTGGATTAACAAAGTAGTGTGAGTAACGGATACCGTCGATATTTACAATTTCAAGGAAATCATGGCACTCCCAGCCAGCTTCTTTAAAACCAAGATCATCAACAGAAATCAAACCTTCAAGTTTACGATCATTCTCAATAGCCCGCTCAATACGGCCTTGATCGTGATTACCCCAGCACATAACCATTCGTGGTTTGTATTGCTTTTTACGGTTAAGTGACTGCTGAATATTAAAAGCTTTTAGTGGTGCAAGAAGAACATCCATCGCCTTACGTGCAGATTCAATATCCTTTGTGTACATGCGACCTTCAAAAGATTTCTTACCAACATCATAAGAACTTAGGCTTGGCATATCGGCGAAGTCCCCAATCATTACAATAACTTCTGGTTGTTTCTTAACGATGTAATTTCCCAAAGCTTCAAGGTGTTGAAGTGGAACGCCTTCTTTTGCTTGTACGTCTGGAATAAATAGGTGGCGATTGCTCAATTAAATCTCTCCTTTAAGTTTCAAAATAAGTTCATACAATTGGTTGTTGATCGAGAGTACAGTATCAAGCGTCTCTTGTTTTTTGATAAACACTGAAAGTATTGAAATCTCTGCTTATAATCTCATTCCTACCAATCCAGAAGTCCAACTTAGAGATAGTGTGCTCTACTGATTTATCTGTATCTGGTTTCTTAGGAAACATCTCTATAACTGACATACCTAATCCTCAAAGTTTTCAGCTTCTTTAATAGCTTGTTTCAAATATTGTTCAATCTCTGATGTACCTTTACCTGTTGAATCTGCAACTTCCCAATCAAAGACATATGCCATTTCATCGCCCATGATATTAGCTATGGCGTTGACAATGTATTTGGTGTCTTGTTGTTCAGTAACGTCATAGCAGAACAGGTAAGGATCATTACTTTCAGTTTTAAGATAGATTGCAATAGCCATTACTAAACTCCCAAGACTGAGCACCATACATTGAAAAAGACACTAAACTGGATAAATTCACACCAGAAGGTTGCTGTCCAATAATCTTTAATCATTTGAAATTCTCCGTGAATTGTTCGTCTGTCATGAATTCTGTATTCAAAGGATAAGTACTGTAGTCTTCTGGTTCAGAAGCACTAAGCAACTCAAGAATTTTATCCAACTTCATATCCAAAGTTGCAATCTTGATACTCAGTTCGGTGAAAAGAAATTCTTTGGTGATTTTATTAGTCATTCTACACTCTCCAGAAATTTAACAATTTCATTATGTACTTGATAATCACAACGACCTAGAACAGACCGAAGAAGATTGACAGCTTCATCAAGTTTACTATGAGCTTCGTGTTTAAGCTCTACAATTTCAAACACATCTTGCTCTGAGAACAAAGGTGCTCGTTTTCGTTCAGGATTATATCGGCCTGGATCAGGAATATACTCAAGACCATATTTAGTCATGATGTCACCAAACATACTTTGATTCCAAGCATTCTTGGCATGTCCCGGTTGTTTCCAAGAGGATTTACCAGAGCGTGCAATGAACAACTCTTTTGTTTCTTTGTGTTGGATTATGTAGGTTTTATTTGGTTTTGGTTCAGTCAATTTCCACACTCCTACAAACCATTTCAGGTTTATCAATACCAAGTTCTTTACAGATCCTCTCAAGCTCCTCATCAGCTTCTTGAAACTTCCTGAGAGTATCCATTAATTTCTTTCGGTTATCTTCTTTGTTGAGTTCAGGCATGTTTTCAGGTTTGAAGTGAAATATCACCATTCTTCAGTACCTCCCGTACAGCATCTCGCCTAGCTTGTGGACTCTTAGCAACCTTAATTCCTCTATCACCGAGCCATTTATCAATTTCTGCAGCTTTTAGTTTACAAATCTTAATCACTTCACGTTCGATCTTAGCATCATCGAAAGAGATGTTCAAGGACTCACTCAATGTTTTTGAAAGGTGGTCATCTTTACAAAGGATTTGTAGATCATCAAAACCAACCATCAAAATGTTATCAAAGTAATCTTGAAAATGTTCAGCCTTTGTGAAGGGGTATTTATTACCAGCATATTTATGGTCAATTTCAACATCAGAAAGCTTGAATAAACCTTCGCAAATCTCACACCTTACCAACCACTTTGTTCTGGTGCTATCGTCCAAATCAGGTATCGTTTTGCTATACAAATAAGCTAGTTTAACGTCTGATTTCATCCAAGCTTGCCTGATAGCAGATCGAACAACAGCTACAACATGTTTCTCTTGTGGTGAACCATCCTCATTCAGTCTTTTCATGAACTCTTTAAGTTTATCTTCACGCTTCTTGATGTCTGCTTGTGATGGGATAGTCACTCGTGACCCCCTGTCATTCTTCAAACACAGGCTTGAAAGCTGAAGTCTTATACTTCGTAACATAATGCTCAGGAATCACAACCTCTGGAACAAGCTCTTGATATTCTTGCAGCTTCTCGTAAGTTGTTTCATCCCAATCAGTCCCATTACTGTCATCCCACATACCATTTCGTGTCACCAAGACGTGTAGGAAGTCACTTGCATCCACATCGTCTTCTGCCAATGCTTCGATATCTTCTTGGGTGAATCGGTGTGTAACAGTGCAATAGAAGGATGAGTATTTACGATGCTCTTTCTCAAACTGACCTACGTCTGATACATATTCCAAAAGATAGTCTTCTGTGATCTTTTCCATTCTAAGCTCTCCGCATAAGTATTTAGGTTAAAGTGTAGCTCTCATATTTATTAATCAAGGCTTTAGCAACCCTTTCATCTTTTTGAATACCGGCCAATAAATTGGCTAACTCATGCTTCTTAATTAACCAAGCCTTGTGAGCTTCTTGTGGATCATTAAAAGCCCCTAAATATTCGTATTTATTTGTGAATGGGTTTTGACAGCGAGCAAGGTATTTTTCATGGTGTTTGCTCCAATACACGCCTATGGGATATTTGCCCCGACTGGCGTCTCTTTCTACCACAAAAGAATTTACCATCCTAGTAATAAACACACAAGTTTCAGGACTATACACTTTATTTCCCTTTACAAGAATGTCTTTGTCTAGTTCGTTTCCTTCCCAATCTTGTGTGATCATCCAAGCTTTGAATTTGGAAAAATACTTCCATTCATCACAGACTGAGCAGCCACGATAAGTAGGAGTCTTCTTTTGGTAGCTATCAGAATAGCACCTCTGAAGCATATTCGTCCATCTTGTGTAAAAAGGACACATCCACACAAGCTTACGATTTCTTTTTCCATTGGTGTGGCCAACTGTCTCGTACACTTTTACGGTGTACTCAGCATCATTAATTCCTACCCCTAGAAATAATTTTACCACTCTAAAACCCCCTTCTATTCATTTCAAAGTCTCCACATAGTCATAAAGGTTGAACATCTCATTTTCTTTACGTTGCAAGTACAAGAAGAAACAGTTGTCAGCTAAGCGTTGTTGGTAGTCATCAGGCCATGAAAGTTTATAAGCTTCTTCCACCCTTTGAAACATCTCTAGCTCAGATGTAGCACCTTCGAGAATCTTACCTGAAGCTACTTCACCAACACCATTTGTTTTTGATCCCATATTTCTCTTTTGTTTCTGGTGCTAGCTTCTCAAGTCCTTTGATGTTGTCTGCTGTATCTCCGTGAAGAGTCTGGGCCCAATATTTACTGTATTGACTTACTGCATCATTCCAGAATACACCATTTTCTAGTTTATTGTAGTTGAGAAACCAACCACGTCCATTAGAAACAATATCCTTGTCTACATAGGCTACAACGAACTCTGAATCATCCTTGTTTCTGGTCTTTATAGCGGCATTATAGCCTGCCCAAGCTGCGATGTTAACATAGTCATCCGTCTCACAGCCTTTGGATACAACGCACTTTGTCTTGTACTTTTTCTCCATGAAATCAAAGCATTCTTGGAACAACAAAGGCTTAGGTACACGTTGTCCTTTATAGTCTACAAACTTTGATTCATAAAACTTCCTGAAGTTCCCCTCACCTTGAATACATACACGATAATCCTTACAACCAGAAGCGTCAACAATTGCTTCAACTTTCTGTTTGATTGTTTGGAAAGCAAATCGTGGTTCACCAGTTACATCACTAACTGTTTCAAAGCTGTACATATCTTTTGTACGGTTCGGTGTGATCTTAAGCCAGTCATTGAAAGCTGTCTTAGAATCAAACATTCGTTTTGTGCCATGTTCAATGTTTGTAGCTAGACATTTATTAATTTGTTGCTGTGAGGCTGCTGCATACAGGATAGTATCAGCATCGATCAAGAGAAGTTTACTCGTCATCCTCATATTCCTCTTCTTCGTCTTCATCAGAATCTTGAATATAAGCTAGAGGATTAAAGCCGCTTACACTTTCACCAAGCAGATCAAGCAACCACTCCACTTTCTCTTGATCATCAGATACAAGTTTGATTTCATGTGCTTCAAGAGTGACTTCGACGTCAGAGTGTTTACCTAGCACTTCACCAAAGTACATCTCTTTACCAATGGCTTTATCTACTTCCTCTTGTGTAGCAATAAACAAACCATCCAGACTGCCCATACGACCACAATCAACATAGAAGCTATAAAGATTATTCATTCTATTCTCCTAAACAAAAGCCGGATATCTCACCGGCTATTTGAATTAACTAATCAGCTATAAGCTTCTTGAATCTGTTGCAGCTTATTCAGCTCTTCAACCTTCTCGGCAAGATTGTCTTGTTTAGCTTGTGCTTGGGCTGCCTTGACAATATTCTTCACTTCAGCTTTATCGAAACCATCGGTGTTGTATTCTTTATCGTATGTAAATTCCCCAGCAAGTTCTTTTACATCTTCTTTGTTGGTGATAGCTTCTTGAGCCAGTTGATACGCCCGGCTGTAGAGGGCTTGACGTTCTTTCATATTATTTCTCCTAATAAATTAATTTGTTTAAATGGTTGCACGTCCTTGTGCGTAATTCCTAGATCAGAACGGAAGACTTTCGAGGTCTTCGTCTTCAATCTCAACTTCTTTCTTCACAACAGCCTTCTGAGCCTCACTCTGAACACGTTCAGGAACATCGTCAAAGTCAGTTGCCAAACTCTCTACATCACCCAACTCAGAGAAGTCATTGGAAGCACCACCTTTCTTCTTGTACTCAATCAACTGATCAACACGAACAGCTTTAAGACTAGAGAAGTGACCAAAGTCATTATCCTTTACATCGTAACTCACAGTACCAACAGAGCCGTTTGCAATCAGAACATCTTTAGTGATGTCTTGAAGCTTGCCATTTTCACCTTTGATAAAAGCTCGTGGACGCATTGCATCGGGAATGGGATTTCCATCTTTATACTGTGCAGGTTTACGAATGCTCAATACAAAGAACTCATCATCGTCTGTCGGAGGAGCAATCTTGTAAGACTTTTCAAAGTCTGCACGATCAACTTCTTTTGCTTTCTGCTTAGGAAACTCTTTGTTCCAAGCTTTAGCTGTAGGCTTATCTACAATGAGATTTACAGCAAACTCTTTTTCAGTTGTAGAGCCATATTTGAAGTCAGGTTGTTGCAGTTTTACGTATGCCAGAATACCAGTTACAGTTGCCATCTTTTAAATTACCTTTTCAATTTTAGTTTAATTATTGCTTACATTTACATCGCTTGCCATCTTGGCAACATTGTGATTTCTCACAAATTCTTTACATAAACCCTAGGGCAATATAACCAAAGCCTAGAGCCAGAAGTGGAGCAAGGAAGTATACAGCAAGTTGAGACTTCCAACCATCCTTATCTTCTTTACTTTGTTGCAGACCACGAGTACCAAGAATCAAACCAGTGACACAAGTGAATCCATAAGCATGTGCCACACCAATCGACTTAACACCGAGAGGAACTAGGAACCATCCCCACAAGATCGAAAGTGCCCATGCCCAATATACTGCCAGAAAACCAATTGCAACAATTGCCAGTGCAACGACAGCGGCAATAGCAAGAATCTTTAGTGCTGTATTCATTTACTTCTCCTTAATTAATGTTTAGTTGGCTCAGTTTTCTTCTTGCCCACTTTAATCTCCGTAACATTCTCCCCTACTTCACCTTGTGTGTCAAGGAGGGAATCAGAGAAACCTTTCAGTGCGTTGTTTAGAGCTTCAGTCTTCTGCTCACTCCAAGCAAAGTAGTCTACACTATCCTCAAAGATATATTCAACCTCTGAGAAGGATTCTCCAACAGAGCTTGTTTCACGGATGGTTATTTTGCCCATTATGGATTCACCTTAACATATTTCTCTACAATTTCCATACAGTCGTCAAGTAGGTTCCATTCGTCTGGATAATCCTCTTGTTGATTCAATACTTCTTTGTAGATATCGTAGTCGATTTGACTAATGATTTCCAAGACCATTGCTTGAACATCTTCTGAGCTGATGGACATGTTATCACCGAACCTGTTTGCTAGCAATACGAGCGAACTCTTCTTGATAAATCTTCACAGACTTATTCCCGTTAGCTTTCAAATCGCGGAGATATGCACGAGCAATTTCCCGTGTTTCAACTTCTGCATAGATAGTGGTGTCATCTGCTACGGTGTATTGGATTTTAGTTTGCATGTTATTCCCCTTTCAGTTTGTCGATACTTTGCTCAAGGTCTTTTGTATTTTCATACACTTTGGCAAGTTGTTGTTTACTATTTTCCAGTTCTTCCTCGAGAGTTTCAACAACATCTTCAAGGCTACTGATTCGTTTATAGCTGTCAGTCAAGTCTTTTTCAAGCTTTTGCAGTGAATAACTCATCTTTCTCTCCCTTACAATTTAATTTGTACATCTATTCTCGCATGATTTATTGGGTTTGTACAGCGGTATTTTCAGGTATTTTGGATTAGTGACAATTATCCCACCCACTACCAATCACATAACCTGCCGTCAATTCTACGTTAAGTTTGTAATACTGTCCAGCTTCTTTTACAGATTCTGCTGCCAATTCACCAGCACGACACCATGAACGAAAGAAACGTCCATCTTTTGCATGACCAACATCACTCCAGATCTTTCCTTCTTCATAGAACTCCTTCGCCTCTTTCTCTGTATCGAACATCTTAAACTTAACCAGACTTCTTGTCAACTCTAATTGTGCCTCATCGTGGTACGCAATCATTTGTTGGCAATACTTTTTGCTTTTCCAGTCGTCTTTAAAGAAATCTACGGACAATCCTTCAGCTTTAAGCTTACGGTCATGAATAACCATAGCTCGTTTTGCGCAGATTACGCCTGCACTTTGGAAGGCTGTATTAATCACATTACCTTTTGACCGAATAGGTAGCTTACGCTTGTCAATGCCCATCAAAAACCTCTTCTGACCTGTTGTCTCCCAATACTGCTGCATACGCTCTTTTAGTTCTTTAAGGGGATTAGCCAGCGTCCAGAACTCATCAAAGATGATTTGAGCGGTTTCTAGGTCACAGCCAACGATTTTAGCCACTCGTGCAACTTGGGCGTTGTAACTGCAACCGTACTTGACCGATTTAGCACTGTTACGTGGGAAATCCCTTCCAATAATCTGTGTAATACGCCGTGCTAGAACAGAGTGGCAGTCATTAGGCTTCTCAGCAGTCAGACTTACACCATATTCAGGACCTCCTTTATATCGGTAAACGTAATGACTTTCTATTTTTGCCTCAAGGCTGTCAAAATCGTAACCAAGTTGTACATATCCTTCACCAACACCAAACAAACTACGCATTTGTTCACCATAAAGTGACGTATTACGAGGAATGTTCGCCACTAAACGATGCTTGAACCTGCTGGTCCCAGCTCCGCAAGTGTCTGCTGGTGTTGGAATTCGTCCATCTTCACGAACGTTAGGCATAAACCCGCTTTCGTGTTCATCGTCATCTTCTTCAGGATCATACCCACCGCCAAGAATACTGTTACGGCGATGACTATAAGTCAAGAAGTCAGCAAGCTTTCTTGCGTGAGGAAAGCTGCTTTCTAGTGCAATAAGTCCGGGGCAAATCTCTTTCTCCTGTCCTACCGTCAGTGTGGGGTTGGTTAATACTTTAAAGCTTTTAGCGCACCCTTTTGCCAATAACTTAGCCTTAATATTGTTCTTATTAAGGTTCAAGTGTTCTAGACGATATTTGCAGAAAGGACTCGCCAGTGTCTGTTCAACATATCGTTCTACAGCAGCCTCAAACTTCTCTTGTGTGAGACGGTTCTTCTTTGCATCACAAGTAAGGTCACGTTCCTTCCAAGCCGAAGGATTCCAGCCAAACTTAGATACAAGCCACTCTTTAATGTGTGTTGTGTCTTTAAGCGTTGATGGAACTTCCGTCAGCAATGGTACAGCAGGCATTGGGAGTGGATACTCTTTACCAAAGATTGTCGCTACATTGTCTTCACTGATAGTCCCTTCGTGTTTGGCTACAAACTTTTTAATGTTTTCGTTCAGTTCACCAGACTTCTTAAACTGTTTTTCCGAAGGTGTGTAGAAATCCATTCGTGTCTTAGCCAAAGGTTTAGGCGGCAAGACTGGTTCAACTTCACTACGCAAAGCCTCAAGCTTGATATCAAGATCACGAACAAGTTCAATTGCACGCTCTGTCTTAAAGTCAAACCCCCTGTGCTCTTGTCGAGTGATGATTTCAGCTACAGACTTTTCAAGACTGATGGCGTCCGACCAATCCCAAGTTCCTTTCTCAGCTTCAAGCATTTTGTAAACTTGAGTGTTTGCTTTTACGTCATAGATACAGTAATAAATTAAGTCCGCTGCCATGTCTTCAAAGCGAATCGAAGCATCCATATGCTTGCGAAATTCTCGCTTTTGAATGCCAGTTTTTTGAGACAGTGAGTCAAGACTGTGGCCACCAATACGGTCAGGGTTTAGAGCCTTAGACGTCACCATAGTATCGGAAATCTCAATTGACTTCCCACACCAAATATCAGGCTCTACTTCGTAATCCATATCAAAATACAACTTACACGCCAGTAAGTCGAAGTTGATAATGTTTGCCCCAATTACTTTTGATACAGGGTTGTCCTTGATATACGAGACAAACTCACTCAGTTGATAGTGATCATACTCTTGCTCCAAATAATTTTCTAAAATGTAAGTATGTTTACCAACAACCTCTTCGTACTTCCGCCCATCAAAAATATATTTAGGGCCGTTGTAAAAAGCTACAATCTTTCCGGTTTCATGCTCTTCAACTACAACACAATGCATCTTAAATGAATCTTTAAGATTGTAAGGTGATGCACAGTAATCAATAGAGTCTGAATTCAGCAGCCCGTTTGTCTCGATATCGTAGGTAATAATCATGGTGTTTCTTTGTCTCCCTAAAATCTTATCGTCTCTTTACTTTGAGACAAATCTAAACGCAGTTGCCATGACCGTCGGATTAAAGCGTCTGCTACATCCGCTCGGTAGGATTTACAGCCGGAACTATACCAATCTGAAACAACGTTGTCAATCAGATTTGCTTTAGCTTCTTGCCAAGCTTTGTGGCCGTCAAAAGGGTCAGCAAAT
>Ga0065713_1000001_pt1 | contig 55152 bp, 63 predicted proteins | sample MisBulReplicate2_FD_59100 | JGI IMG/M metagenome (GOLD analysis project Ga0065713, IMG submission 59100) | Miscanthus rhizosphere microbial communities from Kellogg Biological Station, MSU, sample from Bulk Soil Replicate 2: eDNA_1 v2 (version 2) | ecosystem: Environmental > Terrestrial > Soil >... | reverse complement strand
TACAGCCGTCTATAAATTCGTATTTTTTAGGAAAACCGTCATGGCAGACCGTGGACGCAAGTCGGCGGCCTCGCTGGTGGTCGCCTCCCCCACGTCACTACAGCACCGGCTCGCGCCGCCTCCGTATCTGACCCCCGCGCAAAAGGCGTGTTGGGTAACGGTCGTCAATTCGAAGCCGGCCGACTGGTTCAGTGATGAGCACGAGCTAATGCTGGCGCAGTTGTGCCGGCACAAGGTCACGTCAGACCTGATCGCGCAGCAACAGGAGGCATATGACCCCGCGTGGCTCACCGATGACGAGGGGTTGAAGCGATTCGCGATCCTGGCGCGGTGCCAGGAAACCGAAACCCGCGCGATGGGTGCGCTCATGCGTGCCATGCGCCTCACGCAACAGAGCCTTATTCGCGCCGATAAGGCGGTGGGCAACCAAGGGAAAGGACGCAAACCGTGGCAGATCGAAAACGACTGACGCGCGGCGAGCGCAATATTGCCTGGATCGAGAGCCACTGCTGTATCCCAGAGGGCCGGATGGTCGGCCAGCCGGTCAAGATGACCCGGCATCAGCGGCGTTGGATCAAGCGGATTTACGATTCACCGACCCGCGTTTTCATTTTGAGCATGGCGCGCAAGAATGCGAAGACCGCATTCTCTGCCTTCATCGTCCTGCTCCATTTGTGCGGCCCCGAGGCGCGGCCGAACAGTCAGCTCTACAGCGCTGCTCAATCGCGTGACCAAGCCGCGATCCTGTTCGAGCTGGCGGCCAAAGTCGTCAGATTGAGCCGCGAGCTTTCGTATTACGTGAACATTCGGGACACCGCGAAGGAGCTGTTGTGCGGTGAACTTGGGACGTTCTTCAAGGCGCTGTCAGCCGATGCGTCAACCAAGTTTGGGCTGAGCCCGACGCTCGTAATTCACGATGAACTAGGGCAGGTAGTCGGCCCCAGATCGCAGCTATACGAGGCGCTTGAAACCGCGAGCGCTGCGCAAGACCAGCCGATGTCAATCATCATCAGTACGCAAGCGCCGAACAGTGCGGACCTGCTGAGCCTGCTAATCGACGACGCACTGACCGGCGCCGACCCGCGCAACAAAATAGAACTTTGCACGGCACCGGTTGACCTGGACCCGTTCAGTCTGAAGGCGATACGCGCAGCGAACCCGCACCTTGACGACTTTATGAACAAGGAGGAAGTGCTGCGTCAGGCGTCGGACGCGAGGCGCTTACCGGCCCGCGAGGCGGCCTATCGCAACCTGATTTTGAACCAGCGGGTGGCTGCGAAAGCGCCGTTCGTGAGCTGGGCAGTGTGGGAGGAAAACAGCGCTGAGCCTGAGCCGTTGCGTGGGCAAAAAGTCTGGGCCGGCCTGGACCTTTCGAGCGTGTCCGACCTCACTGCGCTGGTGGTAGTGACCGAGGACGGCGATGTCTACCCGACGTTCTGGCTACCCGAGGACGGCATCAAAGAGAAAAGTCGCAACGACCGCGTGCCGTATGACGTGTGGGCGCGCGAAGGAAAGCTACAGCTCACGCCAGGACGCTCTATCGAATACCGCTTTGTCGCCCGCTGGCTGCGCGAATTATTCGACGAATGCGACGTCCAGGTGCTGGCTTTCGACCGGTACAACATGCGGTTCCTGACGCCCTGGCTGGTCGAGGCGGGGTTTACAGAAGAGGAACTGACGCGGTTCAAGGGGTTCGGCCAGGGCTGGGTTTCTATGTCGCCAGCGCTGCGCGAACTGGAAGCGCGGCTGCTCGCCAAGGGGCTGCGTCACGGCAACCATCCGGTGCTAACGATGTGTGCCGCGAACGCGATCACCGTGAACGACGAGGCGGGCAACCGCAAATTCACAAAGAGCAAAGCGACCGGACGGATCGACGGAATGGTCGCGCTCGCGATGGCGGTCGGGGCGCAAGGCGAACCGATGGATGACGCCCCCAACCACGAACTATTTATGGTGCTCTGATGTTCAATTTCGGCAAGCGCAAGAAGCTGGAGCAGGAGGTCGACGCGCTGCGCGCGGAGGTCAAAGCGCTAACCGGTTGGGGCACTACGCCCGAAGAGTGGGCTGAATTTTTCGGTGTGAAGCCGGCGTCGTCAGGCGTCTCGGTGACAGTGGAATCGGCCAAGCGAAGCGCGGCGGTTTACTCGTGCGTGCGATTGATCGCGGGTGCCGTGGCCCTGCTGCCGCTACCTGTATATGAGCGGACCCTGGACGGTGGGCGCAAGGCTGTCGAGCATCCGGTGTGGTGGATGCTGAACGAGTCGCCCTATCCGACGCTGACCGCGTGCAGTTTTTGGGAGTGGATGTTGGCGTCCTCGCTGATGCGCGGCGATGGTATCGCCCAAATTTTGCGCGACCGAAACGGCAACATCACCGGGTTCATGCCGATCCCTCGCCAGTGTGTGGAGATCGAGGTGCGCGAAGGCCGCCTGGTTTATTTCGTCAGCGATGGCGTGTCGAACTTCGGCCTGTTTGATGACGACGTTTTGCACTTTCCGGGCTTCGGTTTTGATGGCTGTCACGGTGAATCGGTGATCCGTTTCGCGGCCCGTCAAGCGGTCGGCACGGCATTGGCGGCGGATGATTACGCGGGAGAATTCTTCGCCAATGGCGCGAGCCCCTCCATTGCGCTGACCTATCCGCAAGGCGTGGCCCCGACTGAGAATCAACAGAACCATCTGCGCGAGCAATTCACCGAGCGCTATACCGGCCAGGGCAATCGACACAAACCGCTGCTCCTGGTGAACGGCGGCAAGGTCGAACCGATCAGCCTGACGGCCGAGGATTCGCAGCTCCTGGAAACCCGCAAATTCCAGGTAGTCGAGATCGCGCGCGCCTTCGGTGTGCCGCCCCACATGATCGGAGAGACGAGCGCGTCCACGAGCTGGGGCAGTGGCATCGAGCAAATGTCCATCGGGTTCGTGCGCTACACGCTCGGCCCGCATCTGCGTCGCATCGAGCAGGAATTGAACCGCAAGTTGTGGCCGCGCTCGCCTCGCTATTTCGTCGAGTTCAATCGCGACGGGCTCCTGGCTGGCGATAGCAAAACCGAATCTGAAGTCATCGCGAAGTCGCTCGGCGGTCCTGGGACACAAGGCTGGCGCACTGTCAACGAAGCGCGCCGCCTAAAAAACCTGCCGCCTGTACCTGGCGGAGACGTGCTGTACATCACCACCTCTACACCACCACAACAAGGGGCCAGCTAATGAAGCTGATGCAGCTATTCCTTAGTAACCAATCGGCCCCGCGTTCGGCCCGCATTGAACAGGCGGGGCGCGAGGCGACCGTATACATCTATGACATTATCGGCGGCGACTGGGGCGGTGTCGGTGCGCGGGAATTTGTCCCGCAACTGGTGGCCCTGGACGCGGACGTAATTCACCTTCGCATCAACTCGCCCGGTGGCGATGTGTTCGAAGGCCGCACCATCGCGACCGCCCTGGCCCAACATCCGGCCCGTGTCATTGCTCACATCGACGGCCAAGCGGCCAGCGCTGCGACCTACGTCGCACTGGCGGCCGATGAGGTGGAGATTGCCGAGGGCGGTTTCTTCATGATCCACAACGCCTGGACAATTGCGATGGGCAACGCCGACGAGTTCGTCGCCACCGCTGACCTACTGCGCAAAGTGGACGCCAGCATTGTTGCCGACTACCAGCGCAAGACCGGCAAGCCGACTGATGAGCTGGCGGCCATGATGGCGGCGACCACTTGGTTCACCGCTGAGGAAGCCGTAGCGAATGGCTTCGTTGACCGGATCGCAGAAGGCCAGAAGGCCGCACGCAATCAATGGAATTTGGCGGCCTACGGCAACGCCCCCGCCGCCCTGACTGAACCCCCCGAAACAGAACCAGTGTTCGACCGCGCCTCTCTTGAACGCCGGTTGTCGCTGCTCGAAACCATCGCGCCATAGGCCTCGCGCCATCGCGAACCCCAACCCGCCAATCGGCGGGTTTTTTATGCACGGAGAAAATGACATGACTATCCAAGCTATGCGCGAGCGCCGCAGCGGTCTTGCTATCGAGGCGCGCAAACTGCTGGACGATTCGAAGGCCAGCAAGTGGACCCCCGAGGATCAGTCCAAGTATGACGCCTACACTGGCGAGATTCTGGACATCGACGCCCGCATCGAACGCGAGCAGAAGTTGCTCGACCTCGCGGCCGAGGAACGCATTCAGCACCGCGACCCGTCTGCCAAGAATGACGACCCGCTGTCGGACATCAAAATCTTTGACTCGTGGATGCGTCGCGGTGAGAAAGGTTTGAGCGCTGAGCAGGCGGCCAAACTTTACAACACGATGTCCACCACCACCGGCTCCGAGGGTGGTTACACCGTGCCGTCGGCGGTGGCGTCCGAGCTGATTGAAGCGCTGAAGGCATACGGTGGTGTGCGTGCGGTGGCCGATCAACTGACCACCGCGCAGGGCAACCCGCTGAGCTACCCGTCTACTGACGGCACTGCCGAGGTTGGCGAGCTGCTCGCAGAGAACACCGCCGCCGCTGCGCTCGACCCATCGTTCGGCACCGTGGGTCTGAACGTGTACAAATACAGCTCGAAAATTATTGCGGTGCCTATCGAGCTGCTCCAGGACAGCTCGGTGGATATCGAGGCGTTTGTTCGCCGCCGCATCATTGAGCGAATCGGCCGCATCGAGAACCAGCACTTCACCACCGGCACCGGCACCGGTCAGCCGCGCGGTATCGTGACCGGCGCGTCGGCCGGCAAAGTGGGCACCACCGGCCAGACCCTGACTGTGATCTATGACGATCTGGTCGATCTGCTCGAATCGGTGAACGAGGCGTACCAGCTCGGCGGCTCTTGCATGTGGATGTTCAACCAGACTGTGCGCGGCGTGATGCGCAAGTTGAAGGACACCGCTGGCCGTCCTATCTGGACTCCAGGCTATGAGGCGGGCATTACTGCCGGCGCTCCTGACCTGCTGCTCGGGAAGTCGGTTGTGATTAACAACGACATGGCAGTGCCTGCCGCGAACGCGAAGTCGATCATCTATGGCGACTTTAAGAAGTACATCGTGCGCGACGCAATGTCTGTGTCGTTGATGCGCTTCGATGATTCCGCCTATGCCTCGAAAGGGCAGGTCGGCTTCCTGGCGTTCATCCGCTCCGGTGGCAACCTGATGGACACCGCCGCTGTGAAGTACTACGCGCACTCCGCGACGTAAGACCCACGGGGCGGGCTTCGGCCTGCCCCGTTTTTTACTTTGTCGAGGTGGAAAAATGGCCGTAGTTAAAAGCATTTGTGCCCGTGCGTTGGTGACGTTCTGGTACGAGCAAACCGAATACAAACCGAATCAATTGGTCGAGTTGCCAGCTCCGGCAATCGCCTCCCTGAAAGCTGACGGTCGTGTCGACGATGACAAGGCGGCCGTCGCCTACTGCAAACAATCCGCCGAGGCCTGACCTATGCGCCTGGAACTTGTCACGCCTGCCGCGACCGATCCCGTCACACTGGCCGAGGTAAAGACGCGCCTTCGCATTGACGGCTCGACCGATGACGCGGGGGTGCAGCGGCTGATTGCCGCCGCTACCAGACACGCGGAGACGGTGTGTCGCCGCGCGTTCGTGACACAGGTTTGGACGCTGGTGCTGGACGGGTTTCCGTGCGGGTCCATTTCCCTGCCGCTGCCGCCGCTGCAATCGGTGGACGAAATCACCTATGTCGATACGAATGGCGCGACGCAAACCCTGGCGTCCAATCAATACGTCGTGGACAAGGCCGGCATGATTGGTCTGGTTCACCGCGCCTATCAAGTGCAATGGCCGACCACGCGCGACCAACCGATGTCAGTCCGTGTCAAGTTCACGGCGGGCTATGGAGCTGCCGCTTCGGTGCCGGCCGATCTGGTGTCGGCGCTGATGCTGCTGGTTGCGCACTGGGACCAGAACCGTGAGCCGGTGGTAGTCGGCACCATTACGTCGGCCCTCCCCATGAGCGTCGATTCGCTCCTGGCCCCATATGTGATTCCGGGGGTTGCATGAGACTTGGACCGCTCCGCCATCGCGTGACCTTCCAGGCGCGCAAGACTGGCCGCGACGATTTCGGCCAGCCGGTCGAAGGATGGGACGCGGTGGTCACTGTCTGGGCGTCGGTCGAACCGATCAGCGGGCGAGAGCTGCTGTCTGCGCAACAGGAGCAGGCGGCCGTGACCCATCGGATTCGATGCCGCTACCAGACTGGCTTAGCGGCGTCGCAGCGTATCGTCTTCGGTGCGCGCTATTTCGATATTCAATCGCTAATCAACCCAATGGAAATTGGCGCGTCGCTGGAAATTCTGGCGACCGAGGGGCTGAGTGATGGCCGATGACATTAATGTCCTGGGGTTGCGCGAAATCAAAGCGACCCTTGAAAAGCTGCCGGCCCGACTGGGTGAAAAAGTCGTGCGCGCTGCGTTGCGCGCTGGCGCTCAGGTCATCCGCAAAGACGCTCAGGCGCGGGCACCGGTCCTGAAGAAGCCGAAGTACGGGCGCAAACCCGGCACGGTAAAAAAGGCCATCACCATCAAGCGCTCTAAGCGGGATAAATACGGCGTGTACCTGACGGTCAAAGGATTGAGCGCCAAACAGATCAAGGCATTCAAAGGCGGCAAGGCGTCCAAGAGCGCGGCCTACAATCCCGACGACCCCTGGTACTGGCATTTCCTAGAATTCGGGACGGCCAACATGCCGGCCCATCCGTTCCTCCGCCCGGCGTTCGAGGCGCAGAAGTTCGCAGCGTTGCGTCGGTTCGAGGAATTCGCAAAACGCCGTGTCGTGCGGGAGGCTGAAAAGCTGGCGCGGGAACAGGGGAGCAAAGCCGCATGATTGAAGTCGACCTCCGCGCGGCGATGATTGCCGCCCCCGCCGTGACCGCATTAGTGGGCCAGCGGATCGCGGCCGGAATTTTGCCAGAGGGCGAGGTGCGCCCATACGTGACGTATTCACTGGTCACGGGTGAGCGCATTCCGTCCATGACTGATTCGGGTCTGATGCGGCACGCCCGTATGCAGGTGAATTGTTGGTCGCCAAGTTACAGCGAGGCCAAGCAGATCGCGCTCGCGGTGCAAACCGCCATCGAGGCCAGCGCGCTGTTCGAGGTGGTGTTCATCAGCGACCAGGATTTATACGACCCCGAGACGAATTTGTTTTACATGGTGCTGGACTATTCGGTGTGGCAGGTGACCGCCTAAGGCGCGGGCGCTGCTGATGGTTTCCATTCCGGGTTATCCCACACGACCACGGCGTTACCCTCTGGCGTAAGCGAGCGGGAGAAAACCGCGTTGCTCTCGTGGACGATATAGGGCAGGTCCAGCAATGGCTTGTGCTGGTGAACGGATACGTTGCCGACGAATATATAGCGTCTGATCTGGCTGAGCATTGCCACCTCATCGACGCCGATTACGTTACCTCCACGCTGGTGTTCCGCTGCGTTGTATATGTGTGTGACCCACGCGGCGACCACTACCTCAGGACGATGCCGGGCCACTGCTGCCTCGGCGTCCAGGCGTTCGACGTGCGGGCCATAGGTAACAACCGGCTGGCGCATTGTTCGATACAGGGCAATCACTGCCGGGTCTTCTTGCATGTGGTTATCAGTGCAGGGAATTCCGAGGGCTTTGCCGAGTACACCGTTCCCGCTGCCGATCTCAATAGCGGAGCGGGAAGGACTCGCCTCTAGAATCAACTCGTTGATCTTATCGACCAGCTCTACCGTGGGCAGACAGTACAGGCCGTGACGCAGGCAAAAGCCGGATAGGTCCGCTTGTGAGAACTGCGCGTAAAAGTCCATCGGCACCACGCGCAGAACACCATTGTCCAGGGCTTGGGCGTCGAGCGCGTCTTGTGCGCCCTGGCTGACTCTAAGAATCGAAGGTTTCATAACCGGACCTGTATTGGCGGAGAGGATTGGCCGCCAATCATATAACAAAAGTTTTTGCCCAACAAAACACGCCCAAACCAAAACCCCCAACCGTCACGGATAACCCCATAAGCGTCACGCTCCTGGGGTTTTTTATTTGGAGAAAACCTCATGGCTACTAAATCCCGCGCGGTGTCTTCGCAGGGCACTCACTTCTATATCGAGAACGCAGGGGCCACGCTGGTGACCACTGCAATCACCGGTATTTCTAAAGCCGCAAAGGCCGTCGTCACATTTGCCTCCCACACGTATGTCGTGGGTGACGTGCTGACGTTCGCTGCCGTGGTCGGCATGACCGAAATCAACGGACTTGACGGTATCGTCAGCGCGAAGACTGCCACCACTGTGACCATCGAGAACATCGACTCGACACTGTTCACTACCTATGGCTCGGCCGGCACTGCCGGGCTGATTCAGTTCATCGAGACGTGCCAGCACAAAAGCTATTCCGGCTTCGATGGGCAGGCGTCGGAAATCGACAGCACTACCCTTTGCTCCACTGCGAAGGAAAAGAACCTGGGGTTGCAGGACTTCGGCGGCATGTCGGCCGATATGCACTACGTCGAAGACGACGCGTTCCAGGTAGAGGCGAAAGTCGCCAAGCGCCAAGCGCTGCCTCGCTGGTTCAAACTCGTGAAGAAAAATAACTACATCAAAATCTTCGAGGGCTATGTGCGCTCCCTCAGCGATTCCGGTGCAGTCGATGGCACCAACGCCGGCACGATGGCGGTCACCATTACGGGCGAAGTGTATGAGGTGCTCAGTGCTTAATCGCGATCAGATTTTGAGTGCCAAGGACCGCGCGCAAGAAGTGCTCAGCATTCCAGAGTGGGGCGGTGACGTAATGATAACCGCCCTGTCTGTGCGTGATCGCAGTCTCGTCCTCAGCGAATGGTCACGCCTGGGCGCTGTGCAAAAAGACGGCGGCGACCCGGCTGGCGCAATGCTGGAAATCAAACTGCGCCTCGTAGCGCTATCGGTCACTGATGCCGAGGGGGTGCCATTGTTCACCGCCGAGGACATGGCCGAACTGGCGAAAAAATCCAACCAAGCAATCGGCGCCATTTCAGACGCTGCGATCACGCTGAACAAGTTCTTTGCCAGCGCGACCGAGGATGCAGCAAAAAACTGAGATGCCGCCCCGAGCGTTTCTTCCTGTTCAAACTCGCCCGCGACTTGGGCGAGTGGAACGTTGACGCCCTGGAGCGGCAAATGACCAGTCCCCAACTGGTCGACTGGATGGCGTTCTATCAAGTCGATTACGAAATACAAACCAACACTCTCCCCCCGCTGGAATTTGACGACCCGGCTGAACACTCGGCCGCCATCGACGCCCTGTTCTGAGGATTGAATTTATGTCGCTCGGTACGCTGACAATTGACATCGCGGCGAATCTGGCGCGGCTGGAATCCGACCTCGGCAAAGCAAACCGCATCAGCCAAAAATTTGCCGAGGACCAGAAGCGTCGGTATGCGGCGGTTGGTAAGTTAATCGGAACGGCCATCGCTGGGCTGGCGACCGGTGCGTTCGCCGGCTGGATCAAGGAGAGCATCGACGCGGCCGACGCTGCGAACGAGACAGCGCAATCTATCGGCATCAGCATCGAGGCTTACCAAAGCCTGTCCTATGCGGCGTCGACGGCTGGCGTTGAGCAGGAATCACTGACCGGCGCACTCAGCAAATTTAACAAGACCATCAGTGCGGCGGCGGCCGGCTCCAAGAAACAGGCGGCGGCGTTCGCTGACATCGGCGTGTCGGTACGCGATTCGAACGGCGGGCTAAAGGACGCTGACAAACTTCTGCTCGAAGTGGCCGACAAGTTCAGCGGTTACGCGAACGGTGCCAACAAGACAGCGTTGGCCCAAGACTTGTTTGGCAAGTCTGGCGCGAAGTTGATCCCGCTGCTCAATAGCGGGCGCGAAGGTATTACCCAACTCACTACGCAAGCGCAGCGCCTGGGCTTGGTCATGAGCCAGGAGGCGGCCGACGCGGCCGACAATTTTAACGATGGCCTGACCGCGCTTGAAGGTGTATCGCGTGGCTGGGCGAACAACCTCGCCGCTGATTTGTTGCCAGCGCTGAACGATATTGTCGGGCTGCTTCTTGACCTTGGGGACAACGCGAACACGGCGGCGGGTAAGACCTCGGGGCTCAGCACCACGCTCAAGGTTCTGACATCGCTAGCCATTGCGACCGGTGCCGAACTGGCCGCCGAGGGGACGCGCATTGCAGCCTATGCGGCGATTGTGGATCAGGCCGCCCACGGCGAATTCAGTGCAGCGGTACAGACTTTCAAGGATGGCAACGCCGACATCGACGAGATTCGCGCGAAGGCTGATTCGCGTATCGACAAACTGTGGTCGGGTGAATACGCCAAGCAAGGCGCCGAGGCGGCGAAGGGGGCCGGCGCTCTCAAGGCCGCGCTCGAACGTCAAAACACTGTGGTCGATAAGAGCGCCAAGGCCGCAGAGAAAGCGGCCGAGGCCATCGACAAACAAGTCAAGGCGCTGCAAGAGCAGGCCGCGACGGTGGGCATGACCACCACGCAAACGACGCTCTACAAACTCGCTCAAGACGGTGCGACTGAATCCCAATTGAAGAGCGCCACCGCTGCGCTCGCTATCGTCGACGCCTACGACAAAAGCCAGAAGGCAATAAAGGACCACTCCGAACGCGTCGAGGCTTTCAACCGGGTACAAGATTCGACCTTTACCGATGGGCAGAAACTTTTAGACGACTATCAAGGATCGGTCGAAACCCTTCGGAAATCGCTCAACGCTGGCGACATCAACCAGGCGCAATACGACCACGTTATGGACGGGCTCAATACTGGGCTGTCGAAATCGCAGGACAAGCTGACCGAAACCAAAGACGTGATGAGCGCCTTCGCTGACGAGGCTGCGCGGAACATGCAGTCAGCCTTTGCGGACTTCTTGTTCGACCCGTTCGCGGGTGGCCTTGACGGCATGGTGGCGGGCTTCGGAAAAGTCATTCAACGCATGATCGCAGAGGCCGCCGCCGCGCAAATCATGGACGGGATTTTTGGTACAGCGAGCGCAGCAACAGGCGGGAACCGGGAAGGCGGATTGTTGCAGGCTGGTCTGTCTATGGCGTCCTCTTACTTCGGCGGCGGTAAGGCGGTCGGCGGTCCGGTTGAGGCCGGCAAGCTGTACGAGGTAGGCGAGAACAACGCGCCTGAAATGTTCATGAGCAACGGCCGCCAATACATGATCCCTGGCAACAGCGGGAGCATCAAACCGCAGGGGCCGCCCGGCGACCGCAGCACTCAAATTTTTAACATCAACACGCCAGACGCGAACTCGTTCCGCGCCTCCCAGCGGCAAATCTCCCGCCGCGCCAAACAGCAAATGAGTATCACATGAGCCGATTCCTGGACCTGTACCTGGACCGTTGCGTTCCTGGCTACCCGTGCATGTCATCGCCTCGCTGGTCGACATCGATCACGCACTCGGACTCAGGTGCCGAGCAGGCGAACCAGCGGTGGGAACATCCGTTACACCGCTACACGCTTCCTCAGGCGGTGCGCGACCATGATGTGTATGAAGCCGTGCGCGATCACTGGCTAATTGTGCGCGGCCCGCTGCGCAGCTTTCCGTTTCGCGATCCGCTGGACTTTGCGTCGCGTGCATTGGATCGCCCGAACTTTGTCCCGGCAATCACCTTCAGCGATCAGGTGTTGGGCACGGGCGACGGAATCACTGTGGCGTTCCAACTGGTCAAGACCTACACGCGAGGCGCGGAAACCTACACGCGCAACGTCGTCCATCCGGTGGTATCGACCGTCAAGGTATCGATCAACAACACCGACCCCACGACCTGGACAACCCCACTAACCCCCATCTTCTGGACAGTCAACCGGGCCACCGGTGTCGTCACATTCAGCGCGCCGCCCGCGCCTGGGGCGGTGATCCGTGCCGGGTATCTGTACGACGTAGAGGTGCGCTTCGAGTCCGACGAATCTTTTGATGGCCTGTTGCACGACTACGGCGTGTCGGGCTTTGCCGATCTGGTCCTAATTGAAATTCGTCCTTGCTAATTCTTGAGGTGATCTATGGCATTGCTCTGGTGTGATGGGTTTGACCATTACGGAACATCTACTACAAAAATGCTCGACGGTGCGTGGGCCGAGGTCGGCGGACAGGTAACTATTTCGAGCGCAAACGCGCGCACTGGGACGTACCACATTCGTCAGGCTGGCGGCACGACTGCCTCGACTACCAACATCCGCCGCGTCCTGGGTGGTGCGAAAACGACCGTCGGTGTAGGCGGTGTGTTTTATTATCCGGCCTTGCCTACTGGCAACAACGTGCAGCGGCTGTTTCAATTCAACGACGCGACGAATACAAATCAGATTTCTATTCTCGTCCAGTCGACCGGGACTATCGAAGCGTTTCGCGGTCCCGCCACAACTTCCCTCGGCGTTACTGCGACGCCGGTAATCGTCGCCAACGCCTATCAGCATGTTGAATGCATCGTGCTTTTTAGCCAGACCGTGGGGACGATTGAGGTCCGTGTGAACGGTGTGACCGTCCTCAGTTTGAGCGCACAAGATACATGCGCCACATCACTAGTCGAGTGCAGCCAAGTCCTAATTGGTGGGGGTATCGGCGGCACGAACCAGTTCTCGCAAACCGACCTTGACGATGTGTTCTGTTACGACACTACGTCCAGTTACAACAATGCGTTTATTGGTGACCGGCGTGTGCTGACCCTGATGCCTAACGCCAACACCGCGACGGCTGATTGGACGGCCGTGGGCGCTGCGACCGGGTATGAATGTATCGATGAGGTGCCGCCTAACGACGACACGGATTACATCACCGCCGCCACCGTTGGCCTGGTTTCTCAATTCGGCCTCGCGAATTTGCCGTCCGGTATTTCGGTGGTGAACGCTGTGGTGATGGTGGAGCGTGCGCGCAAAACTGAGGCGGGTGTCGCGAATACAAAAGTGTCGATTGTCTCCGGGGCATCGACTACGGCCGGCGCTGACAAACCACTGACCGAGGTTTACACCTATCGCCAGGATGTGTTCCAAACCGACCCGGCAAGCGCGGCTCCGTTTACGCCAGCGAATGTCGACGCACTCCAATTCAAGGTTGAGCGGACTGCCTAATGACTGTCTACGCGACTAGCTTTGGCTCCGACACAACCGGGGCGGCACCGGCCAACTGGACACAGCGCTGGACGGCGACGGGCTCGACGTGGACCGTGCAGGCGAGCGCGTCGACAACACAGGGCAAATACCTGCAACACACGCGCACAACTACAGCCTATCGGCTGCTGTCGTGGAACGATGTCGACGCGGACGCCAACCGGGACAACGGCGAAATCTTTGTTCGGTTTCGTACAGATTCCGCGTTTCAGTCCTATCAGATTTTTTAATCCTACGCGGCTCGGGTAGTGCGGGCTCTGAAACCGGGTATGTGTTCCACGCCGTTTCCGATACGACGTTTCGCGTGTCGTATCTATCGGCCGGAACGCTGACGCTCATTCAGTCGTTTACGTTCAACACCGTGAATAACGTTTTTACGGTATGCGTTTTCGCGTCAACGGGACATCGATCAAGGCGCGGGTATGGAATAGCCAGATCGACCCCGAGCCGTCTACATGGCAGGTCGATACTACCAACGCGGCAATTAGCGGTGTCGGTTGGGCTGGCGTCGGTAACTGGGCGTCGGCCGGTATTCTAGGAATTGATGACGTAGCGGTTGGGACCAATGGCGACACGGCTGCGTTCCCTGCCTCGCCCGAGGCGCGCGACACACAAGCCGCGTTACTCGTGTTGGAGTATGGCGCGACAAATACGCGGTCGACGGAATACGCGTCGCTGGTCCTGGGCGGCACGCTGCCTAATATTCGCGACTCGCAATTCGCCGCTCTGGTGATGGTCGCGCCTAGTCCTCCAGTGCGTACGTCGCAATTCACCGCGCTCCCACTGGTGGAGTTTTTTGCCGCGACGCCCATCACTCAGATGACCGCCCTGGTCCTGGCTGACCTTGTTCCATGTAACACGCAATGGGCGCAGACCTGGACGATTACGCGCACCGATGGGCAGGTGTTCGCCTTCACGTCACTCGACCGGCCACTGACATTCCGGGGTGTGGTGCATACGCCATGCAATAGCCTGAGCGCTACAGCAACGGAGCAATCCACGACCATCGGTGCGAACGGGAACATGGAGCTGATTGGTATTATTTCCGACGTCGGCATCAGCGAACAGGAGCTGTACAACGGCCTATTTGATTTTGCGCGGTTTGAGGTCTGGATGGTGCCTTGGCTCAATCATGGAGGCGAGACACCGTTCCGCCTTATGGCTGGCACCACCGGCACCATGAGCCACGGCACCGAGGGCTTCAGCTTCGAGGTGCTGACCGGCTCGGCCAACTTGCGCCAACGCGGGCTGATGGAAAGCTTCACCGCGTCGTGTCGGTACGGGTTCGGATCGACGCATGATTCGCGGTGCCCGGTCGACTTGGCTGCGATCACCGCCAGCGGATCGGTCACGTCGACGGCGGTGCCGGCTGCGAGCAATACCTCCACGCGGCGGATTCTGATCGACAGCTCGCGCGCTGAAGCGGACGGGCATTTTGACCTCGGCATTTTGACGTTCACTGGTGGGGCCAACGCCGGGGCATCGAGCGAAATCAAACGGTTCGAAGGCGGTGTGTTCGTGCTGTGGTCGCCGTTGCTGTTCCCGATTGAAGTGGGCGACACATACACCGCGACCCCTGGCTGCAATAAATCCCCCGAGGATCACATGCGGTTCAACGCGGACATGGTCGATTACGGCGGTTTCCCTGATGTGCCTGGAAGCGATTCCCTAAACCAGTTTCCAGACGCGAAGGGATAACTATGCGCGATCAAATTGTCAGCGAGGCCCGGCGCTGGATCGGCACGCCGTACCACCATCAGGCGGCTCTATGCGGTGTCGGTGTGGATTGTGTCGGGCTGATTCGCGGCGTCGGTCATGTGACCGGTGCGCTGCCTGACGACGCAGAGGCGTGGGCGCGGTTTGGTGGTTACAGCCGCATACCCAACCCGCGTCGAATGGGCGAAGGGATGCGGCAATTTTTACGCCCGCTCGATGGTGCGCCTCAGGAGGGTGACATCGCGTGGCTACAGTGGCGGCCAGACTTGCCAATGCACCTCGCGATTCTTGCCAGTGACCATCGAGGCGGTGCAACGCTGATTCACTCCTATAGCGAGGCGGGCGCTGTCGTGGAGCATGGGCTGTCGCCTGAGTGGCTGGCGCGTGTCAAAAGCTGGTGGGCTTATCCGAACGTTGAGGGCGACACATGAGTAGCGTCGGGCAAGTAGTCGGCGGGGTTGTCGGCGCCGTCGTCGGGTTCTTCATGGGCAACCCGATCATGGGTGCGCAGATCGGCATGACGGTCGGCGGGATTATCGACCCGCCAGACGGACCCGAAATTGAAGGGCCGCGCCTGCAAGATAAGCAGATCATCGTCTCGACCTACGGAAACGCGATCCCGCTTATCTATGGTGCAGAAAACCGTTGCAGCGGCAACGTCATCTGGTCGACGGGCCTGCTCGAAACCTCCGAGGAAGAAGAGCAAGGGGGCAAGGGTGGCGGTGGTGGCGCGACCACTACGACATACAGCTACCGGGTTAGCTTTGCCCTGGCGATGGGGCAAGGCACGATGGTCGGGGTTAAAAGAATCTGGGCAAACTCGAAGCTGATCTATGACACGACCGGGCTTACGCTGCCGGCCGTCGATCCGGTGAACGGGCAGATCGTGACGAAGGCGATGGGCACTCATGCGGTCATGGAGGAAATGCACTTTTGGCCCGGCTCGACGGTGCAGGTGCCCGACAGTTGGATTCAGTCCTTCAACCCGGCGACCCCTGCCTATCGGAATACGGCCTACATCGTTTTTAAAGACATGCAGTTGGCCGACTTCGGAAATCGAATCCCGAACATCGAGGTGGAAATTGCCGGGAGCGCGGTCACTAACGTGGCGGCGGTGGTGCATGACATCGCCCGGCGTGTCGGTGTGGATGACATTTCAATCACCGGGTTGGACGATGAGCTGCGCGGTCTGGTGATCGCGCGGTCGGTGCAGGCAAGCGGGGCACTGACACCGCTCGCCGTCGCGTTCAATTTCGACTTGGCAGAGCAGGCCGGACAAGTGCGTTGCGTGAAGCGTGGCGCAGGCATGAAGGGCGTTATCCCTGTGGGCGATATGGGCGCCGTCCAGGGGGCAGACAACGCGACCGAGCCGGCACGCTTCAAAGCAGTCACGGCGTTGGAGATGCCTAAAACGGTTTCGCTCACGCACCTCGACCCGGCACTGGACTATCAGATCAACAGCCAGCGCGCCTTTAAAGACTTGGGCGACGCGGCAAACATTATCAGTGTCGAGCTGCCGCTGACGTTGGGCGTCGATCATGCGCGGCGAATCGCTGACCGCACATTATGGGAGGCATGGACTGCGCGTCGTAGCGTGGCGTTTTCCCTGACGGATAAGTGGGTTCGCCGTTCCTCTGGCGACGTGCTGGGTGTGCTAGTGGACGGCCAGATCATCCCCTATAAAGTGGTTCGCATTTCGCGCGGTGATAACGGGGTGTCTACTTACGAGGCGCAACGCGATGACCCCGAGGTCTATACATCGAACGCGTTCGGCACCGACGGCAACCTGCCGAGCAACGTGGTCAAGTTCCCTGGCGTGACTCGTCTGGTGCTGATGGACATGCCCATTGTGCAAGACGGTAACGATGACACTGGGTTCTACTGGGTGGTCACTGGCGCGTCGGCCGGCTGGCGCGGTGCTGATGTGCGCCGCTCCATTGATGGCGGCTCGTCCTATTCCAGCATGAGCAAGGTTGGCGTCCGCTCTGTGATCGGTGATGTCCCGGTCGCACTGCCGGTCGGCCCGACAGCCTTCTGGGACCGGGGCAATACGCTAACCGTGACGCTCGCCTATGCCGGTTCGGTCCTGGAGAGCATCAGCGAAGACCTCGTTATCGCTGGCTACAATGCGGCCTGGTTGGGGCCAGCGACCGGCCAGGGTGGTGAAGTGATTCAGTTCGCAACGGCGACCCTGGTTGGCCCTGGGCAGTACACGTTGAGCAACCTGCTGCGCGGGCGCCTGGGCACCGAGGCGAATGTCACGCACGGCTCGAACGAAGTGTTCGTATTACTGCGCAGCACCACTCTCGGCCGTAGCGAATTCGGCCCGGCCGACTGGTATTACTCGCGGCTATTCAAACCGGTCAGCGTGCTGACGAACGAAGTCGATACAACCGCGCAGGCCTTCACCAATAACGGCGTCGGCAAAATGCCGCGCTCGCCGGTCCACGTTGCGGGTGCGCGCGACGGCTCGAACAATCTGACGCTGTCCTGGGTGCGTCGGACCCGTCTGCAAGTGCCCGGCCTGGGGCTTGGCCCGGTGCCTCTGGGCGAACTGACTGAGGCGTATTCCATCGACATCTACAGCGGGGCCAGCGTCGTGCGGACGATCTCCGCGACCACGCCCACCGCTAGTTACACCGCCGCCGAGCAAACCGCTGACGGGCTGACCCCTGGCAACCCGGTCACACTTCGCATTTATCAACTGAGCGACGTTCGCGGCCGGGGCTTCCCCGCCATCGCGACCGTGTGAGGAACTTATGAGCACATCTGCCGACCTCGGTATCAGCTACATTGCCGGCCAGCAAGCGCAACCGGAAATCACGCACAACACCGCGCTCAACCAGATTCAAATTTTGCAGACCGGTGTTATCAGCGTCGCGCTCAATACTCCGCCCGGCTCCCCCGCGCAGGGTGACACGTACATTCTCGGCGCCAGTCCGACCGGTGCATGGGCAGGCCGGGCGAACTGCCTCGCTGGTTATTTCGGGACCGGCTGGGTGTTCGTGCCGGGCAATGATTCGAGCGGGACCGCAATCACAATGGGCGTGCGGCAAGAGGGGTTGAAGGTCTACAGCAAAGCCGACAACGCGCTGTACGTGTGGAATGGCACGGCATGGGCCGCCGTCACGACGGGCATGTCCAACCCCATGACCACCGCGCAAGACATGATTGTTGGTGGCGCAAGCGGTACGCCTGTACGGCTGGCTATCGGCACCAACGGATATGTTCTGACGGCGGTGGCGGGCGCGGTGGCGTGGGCGGTCGCGACAGGCTTTGCCAACCCGATGACCAGTAGTGGCGACATCATTTACGGCGGTGCCTCGGGTGTTGCAACCCGCTTGGCGGCCGGCACCAACGGCCATGTTCTGACGCTGGCGGGTGGCGTGCCATCGTGGGCGGCAAACGCGGGAATGGTCAACCCGATGACCGCAAGTGGCGACTTGATTTACGGTGGTGCGTCTGGTGTACCGACTCGGTTAGCGGCCGGCACGAACGGGTATGTGCTGACGTTGACCGCTGGCGTGCCGACGTGGGCCGCTGCTGCCGCTGGCATGACCAACCCAATGACCACGGCCGGCGACATCATTTACGGCGGTGCGTCTGGTACACCGACCCGGTTAGGGGTGGGGAGTAATGGGCAGGTTTTGACCCTGGCGGCCGGCGTCCCTTCTTGGGCGACGCCCGCTGGTGGGAGTCAGGCCGGCATGGCAAGCGCTGCCGCGACCTTGAATGACTTTCCGTTTTACACGGGCACGGGAGGGTATACGACGGCCACGCTCAACAGCGCGACCCGCGTACATTTCAATTTGGTTTACCTCGATTCGGCCCTGACGTTCACTGACATTGTGATCGCGGTTCGAACCGGATCGGCGGCGACCACGGTAGACATCGGGATTTATAACTTCCTCGGGGCAGGCAAACCGGGAACGTGTGTGGCGAGCGCCAACCTTTCGACCGCTTCGGCTGGTCGGGTTGCCGTTACTCTCGGCGCTCCCGTGACCATAAACCCTGGCCTGTATTACGTGGCAATGCACGGGTCCGTCTCGCCAACCCTGGCGGTTTACTCGCAGGCTAGTGCGTCGGTCCTGGGGCAGATTGCCGGGCTAGCGATCAGTGACGCGATGACGCAAATTGCCGCAGGCACCACCACGCTCTCGGCGGTATTGTTCAACGACTCTTCACTGCCGGGCGGGTCTTATACACGAGGCATGGACATGACCGGGCTGAATATGACCAGCGCGAATATCGTCGGGTACAACACCACCATTCCAGTTGTCGCACTGAAGAAACAATAAACCCGGCGATGTGCCGGGCTTATCGTTACGCGGTTATGGGTTTTTCGGTGGCGCTTCGTATTCCCGAATTTTCCAGGTCCGGACTACATCAGCGCCATAATCTGCGTTCCATTGATTGAACTTGCCGTCGCGATTGCCACGCACGGTTAGCTCTTCGCCGGTATGCGGGTTTGCGAAAACCCGTATTTTCATAATAGGGGCCGCCCGCTTAGCGGCTGGCTTAGCGGTTTGCTTCTTGGCTGGCTTTGATGCTGCCGGTTTGGCGGGGGTGGCTGCCGGTTTCTTGGCTTGCTTTCTTTGCGGCTCGATGTCCAGGGCCAGCAAATCATAGAGCGCCGCGCGCGATGTCTTATGCTCGGTGCAAAATGACTCTAATGCCGCGTCAAGTTCTAGCGCCTTCCTAAGTTCCGGGTTTTGTTTCATCTCTTCGAAGGCCGTGAATTGCATTGCGAGCGCGCGCTCGGCGGCCTTGAAGTCAGCGATTGTTGCCATGACGGTGCCGTCCATGTTGGGTTTGGGTTAGTTGGATTGTTTGGTTTTGTCTGCCAGTTTTTTTGGGTGAACCGAAGAGGCGACAGTAATCGCGCCGATGATTCTAAGCACCGCCGCCGCGACACTCACGTCGCTCGCTGATTCGATTAGGTCGTCAATCTGTTGCAATAGGTTCTTCACCTCGTCGCGCTGCTCCATCGTTAGCCATACAAAATGGCTAATTACTTCTTCCAGGACTAATAGGTTCTGCGCTTTTTTATTCATCATTGCGTCCCGCCATAGAGAACCATCTGCTCAGCGCTGACAAGTGCCAGCGCGACAAACACAAGATGCCGGTCATTGCCAGCCTCATGAATCATCTTGCGGATTGAATCCGCATGTCCCTCAACGAATGCGCGATAGGGTTGCTCTAGCAATTCGATATCGCCCAACAAGCGTTGGAGCTTGTATTCGTTTCGCGTCATCATTCCCCCCCACTTGTAATGTCAATCAAGTTACGCGCGCACACTAACGTAAGCGCCATCGATGCGACTGCCTTATCGCCCGCCGCATCAACCGCCGCTTGCAACTGATCGACCAGCCGCATGACTTTGATTCGCTCGTCCTCGGCCAACAATTCGATGTGCTGCCGGATTACATATAGATATGCGTGGTCCCTGTTCATCTAGGCCGCTCCCACTGTGCATTCCACTTCTTTAATGGTCGCGCTGATGGTCTTCAAAACTGTCAGGCCAAAGCTGCGCGCCTTCTTGGCCGCGTTGATTTCCGCCTCTAGAGAACTGTTGCAGGTGTCCAGGTGATAGAACGGAATTTCCGAACCATCGCGGCGGCGAACCTGGAGCATTACTTCTTGGCGCCGCTTCACAAATGTGCGGGGGCCAACCGGTTTATGTGAGGGTTCTATAGCGGGGGCAGGAACGCCAAGAGTAGCGCGCAGCTCTTTCTCAAGCGCGGCCTGCCGCTTGGCTGTTTCGCTGGCCTGCTCAATACCGGGCGTCGGCGGTGTGGCATTGGGTATTGTTTGAAACTCGAAAGACGCGAGCAATAAATCCGGCCGCTCTTGCGGGACCGGTTTATCTATCCCAAGCGCTTCGCGCATTTGATCCTCAAGTGTCTTGAGGTCTTCGGTCTGGCGCGATATGGCGGGGGTGTTGAATTCTATTTGATCGGGGCTGAGTGACTGCAACTCTCGAAGTTGTCTCTTCTTGGCCTTGCGCTGTGATCGCAGCTCTTGAAGCGTGGGCGGTGCAGGTGGCGGCTCAGCGGTAGAGAGAAAGTCATGGATCAGGTGTTCACGGTGGGCAAACTGGGCAAACCCTAAACTTGAATTTAAAGCCATGCGGTTACTCCTACGGTCCTTGTTTCCCTGAATCGCTTGCGGTGGTGTGCCGACGCGAATTTGTTGTCGTATGTGTACCGTCCATCGGCGGAGGCGTCAATACCGTAGGTTATTTTTTTCGCGTCCTGGCCGACGGGTCTGGTACGTGGCTCGGTAGGGTACTGGCCCGGTCGCCCTGGTGCAACGATGGTACAAATTTGGTACATCGGATGTACCAAATCATGCTGTACCAAGCTTCATGGTGATGAATGCTTGTGCAATGAATTCAATACCTTGACGTGAAAAAGTGAAGTAAATCAATGGGTAAAATTGGATTCGAAATCCGTTGAAGTGGCAACATTTCCTAGGGTTCAAATCCCTATCTCTCCGCCAAAATCAAAGGCTTAGCGGCTCACCACCGCTGGGCCTTTTTGCTTTTGGTACAAATTTGGTACACCGGTTAAAAATCTGGCTATGCTCCTGTTTCCAACCATTCGGAAACGGGCACCTTCAAATGGCTACTTACCAAAAACGCGGCACCGCATGGCGCGCACTGATCCGGCGCAAAGGCTACCCAACCCTGACCGCTACCTTCGACACGAAAGCCGAGGCGACCAAATGGGCCAGCGGCATCGAGGGCGATATGTCCCGCGCGAAGTATGTCGATAGCAGCAAGGCGGAACAGACCACACTGGCCGCCGCATTAAACAAGTACACGAAAATCAGCGACGCCAAGAAGGGAGCGAAACAAGAGGCCGTGCGGATTAAGCGCTGGCTCTTACATCCGCTCTCTGAAAAGTATCTGAGTGCTATTACATCGTCCGACCTTGCCACCTATCGCGACGAGCGCCTAAAGCAAAATGTATCGACCGCCACTGTGCGCCTGGAACTTGCAATCATAAGCCACCTCTTTACCATCGCGGCGAAAGAGTGGCACATGACCGGGCTGGTCAATCCCTGCACGAATATCAGACTGCCTAAGGGAAGCAAGGAGCGGGATCGGCGGCCGACCACAAAAGAACTTCAAAAGATATATGAGGCGGCCAAGGCTATTAATAGCGAACTGCCAATCATTATCGAACTTGCGGCCGACACGGCAATGCGCCGCACTGAGCTGGTCATGCTACAGCGTGAACAGATTCGGGGGCGGGTGGCATACTTTGAGGACAGTAAGAATGGATCGCGTCGCGCGGTGCCATTATCCACGCGGGCGCGTGAGCTGATTAAAGAACTACCGGAGCGGACTGATGGCCGGGTCTTTAGCCTCTCGCCTCAATCGGTGAGTAACTATTTCCCCCGCGCGTGCGAGGCGGCTGGGGTGGTTGACTTGCACTATCACGACTTGCGCCATGAGGCGACCAGCCGGCTGTTCGAGCGCGGCCTGGACCTGATGGAAGTGGCGGCGATTACCGGGCATAAGACCCTGGCAATGCTCAAGCGCTATACGCACTTGAGCCCCGAGAACCTTGCCGACAAATTAGACTGACGCCCTCATACTCGGCGGCTCTTTACGGGGCCGCCCCACTTTCAACGAATGATGCTCCCCCGCTTCAAAATCCCTCAGATACTTACGCACCGTCTCCAGGCGCCAGCATATCCGCGACCCCTGCTTATAGTACGGGGGCAACCAGTCTGGCCGCGCTTGTACTGCGCTGCGAATCGCTGCCTCGGTGCGGCCCATGAGTAGCGCCAGCTCTGGTACATGCAGAATTTCAGGTTCCATTTCCCTGCTCCCTACACTAAACCGTCGTGATCGAATGACGACCATTCTCGTTCTGTTTGATCCATGAGCGTGTCGCTCATTGTCGCGGTGCTATCGCGATCAATGCGCGGCGTCTCGTCGGTAAAGAAGCACGTCCCTGGAGCGGACTTCGTTTTCGATTCCGCCGCGACGATCTTGGAGTAGTCGCGTTGCCACGCGTGCAATACATCCCCCGGCCGGGCGAGTGACACTTCAAAGTCATGCGGGTTGCCGAACTCGTCCAGGGTCCAGAACAGGTCGGCCGCTTCATTTACTACGGCGAGGCCGATCTCACAGAAGCCGAGTGCCTTCGCGCTCTCGGCCTTACGGCGAAATAAATAAACCAACATCAGACATTCTCCTGGTCCTGGGCGGCGAGGCACTCGGGCACCTCGCCGCCTCCCTGGTCTTTTTAATACGACGGTCTAATCATTACACCGTCGTTTGATTACGCACCGGCCAGATGAGGCAGAGGCGCAAAGGGTATGTCGTCGTCATAAGAATCAGGCGGTGCGGCCTGCTGACTCTGCTGTTGTGGTGGGCGCTGTGCCTGTTGCTGTGGCGCCTGTTGGCCGTTCGGATTACCACCGAGCAGTTGTAGCTGGCCGCGTATATCGACGATTACTTCCGTCGTGTAGCGCTTGATCCCGTCTTTCTCCCACTCACGCGTCTGCAACTTGCCCTCGATATAGCACTGAGAACCTTTGCGTAAATACTTCGCGGCGACTTCTGCGACCTTTCCAAATAGACAGACCCGGTGCCATTCGGTTTTTTCGACCGGCTGCCCTGATTGCTTATCCGTCCATTTCTCGCTGGTCGCCATGCTGATCGTCGTGACCGCATTGCCGTTGGGCAAGTATCGGCTGTCCGGGTCTTGCCCCAGAGTGCCAACCAAGATGACTTTGTTTACTCCACGCGCCATAACTACCTCGGGATGTTGAGAGTGATGTGATCGACCAGTGCCAGGAATTCCGCGCGCCGCTCAGCGAGCTGAATCAATTCCTCTTTAAAGTCGTCGCGGTCCTGGCGGTATATGACCAACTGCCCGGCCGGAGGGAAGTCGCTACAGTAGCTAACGAAGTCGACCCAATCGCGCCCGGAGCAGTCCAGGTGCCCGACCAATTGCCAGCGGTATGACGGATCGAATGACCCGCGACGCATCGTGTCCCAGTGAACGCCGGCCGTTACTGATTTGATTTCGAGGACACCGTGCAGGCCGATTAGACCGTCTGGCGAATCGCCGTAAGTGGTGCAATCGAAGAACCCCCCGTTCGTGACCTCCACGAATTGCGCGTCCTCGTACAGCATACGGGCGACCGGCTCCTGGACGTGGCCGCGCTCCATATGATCGGTCTGGAAACTGAATTCAGCGCGCTGGCCGGTGACCCGTTCGAGCGCGATCTGGAGGGCGTAGCGCTTGGCGGGATCACCAAACGCCTTACCGAAGTTCGCCATGAATGTACCGAAGTTGCTCGATGTCGCTTTGCCAATGCGTAGCGCGAGCCATTCCTCGGTGTTCTGGGCCACGTCATGCCACGCCATCGCCGCACTCCTTAATGAGCTGGGCCTGGTGTAGCTCCGACATCGAGGCGCGTGCCAGGACCGCGTCCAGGCTGCCGTCGCGGCGGTATGCCGCCTTGGCATTTTCCCACGCCTTGGCCGTGGCCGGCGTAATCGTCACCGTCGTGGCGACCTTGGGGCTGATGCGCAATCCCTCCGTGACTTCTTTACCGAACCGCACGTTGGGCTCGACGTACACCGTGACCCTGACGTTTTGCCAGTCCTCGATAAATGGGGAGCCGGTCAACTTCTTGAGCGTGTTGCTGTTGCCCGCGTTGAGAATCATTGGCTTGAGCGGTTCGCCTGGACGCAGCTCGCGCTCGGCAAACCATGCGGTATTGAAGCGGTCCTTCGTCTTCTTGGTCCGGTCGCCCTCCAGCGTGACCCGCGCGATAGTGAGCACGGTAGGCCCGACGATATCGGCGCTGGACAGATACGGCGAATCGAACGCCTTACGAAAATGAGTTTTAGTTTCCACGTTGTGCCCCCGCGTTTTGCTCTGGTTGGATGGTGTCGGCCGGCTGATCGGTGATCGCGCCGCCGATGGCAATCATCGCCATCAGCGTCAGCCAGACCACGAAGCCCACGACATAGGTGCGTGTCCGGATCAGTGCGGCCCGGCGACGAAGGCGCTTCATTGGTCGGCCTCTGGCGTCTGGTACTCGATGCAGAGCAAGGTCTGAATCCGCGCTTTCAGTTCCCCCACGCGCTCGGTGTGCTGGACCTGCTCCTGTTCGATCTGCTGCTCGTATCGCTCGATTAGGAGCGCGGTCGGGTTCGCCTCGATTTCCGGCCATTCGACTTGCACGGTGATGGTGCCAAGCATTGCGCCATACGTGGCCGGCCAATCGCTCATGTCGCAGGTGATCGCCCGTTGGGGCTGTCCTGGTAGCTGGTGGATGTACAGCGTGATGGGCGTCTTCATGCTGCCCCCTCGGTCACGACCTTGAGCATTTCCTGCCACTGCCGCAGTTCCTCGCGCAGCGCTCGTATGCGGTCCTTGTCCTGGCGAAACGCCGGCCCATCCGCATAGGGGAGGCCGTCTTCGAAATTGCGGATAAAAGATTCACAGACGGCAATCTGCCGTTTAATCAACGTGGCGAACATGCGACCCCCTATAGGCGTTGTTTGCTGTGGAGACGCAGCGGTGCCCCCGTTGGTGGGGGCACCGTGCGTCGATCCGTTACTTGGCTGTTACGAGGATTTGCGCGATTGCGCGGATGGGGGCCAGCGCCTCCCAGTATTGGTACGCGCCTACACCGATGGCGCAAATGATTACGAGAGTCAGAATGGTTTTATCGGTGGTGGTCATGGTGGTTGCTCCTTGCCGGGTTTGGGTGCTGACGGCTTGAGAATATCGCAACCACAACGCATGTCAATAACCTAGGTTATTAAATTAAGGTATCGGTTCCCCTCGGGGGATAACCGCCAGAGCGAAGTCCTGGAAGTCCTGATGTCCTGGCAGGCACAAAAAACCCGCGTCAGGCGCGGGTTGTTTGGTGGCAGTTCGCTCAGGGTTCGAAGTAACGCGTCCCTTTGAGAATGCCGGCGACGTAGTGAATCCCTTCAATATTTTCGGCCGCAACGTGGATCGGCTTATGGTCCTCGTTGATCGACTCGAAGCGGTAGAACCCGTCCTTCAATCCGCAAAAAACTTTAATCATCTTGCGCCCGTCAGTGGTGATGACCAGAACATCCTCATGCAATACCAGCGACTGGTTCGGTTCGATTACCACGTATTCCCCGTGCTTGATGCGCGGGCTCATGCTGTCGCCTTTTACCCTCAACCCGTAGGCGTCCGGGTCGTCACTGTGAATCTTAAGAAACCCTGACGGGCTGCCGTCCGCGTCAAAATATCCATCGTCCCCAAGCTGTGCGGTTCCGACCACTGGCACTAACCCCTTTTTGAGTTTGCGTTCTTCCGTGTACGTGTTGGACGGCTGTTCCGCCGCTGACCCAACATCGACCACTGTAGTTGTGGTGTGGGAAAAACGCGAATTGTCCTCGCCGTGGGCCAGCCATTCGACGGTGACGCCCAAGGCGCGGGCGATGTCTGGCAGGCGCTTGGACTGGAGGGTTTTGCCGGAGGTTATTTTCTGGATTGCGACTTGTGAGAGGGGCAGGCCGCTGACTTCGCCAACCAGCTTTGCGAGCTGGAGCTGCGTCAGATTGCGGGCGGCCATCGCGGTTTTAAGCCTATCGGCCAGGGTAGGGGGGGAGGTCGTATTCATGCGTCAAAGTTTATAACAAATGTTATTGGTCAGGCAACACAACCATCGCTTGGTCATTGACGGCTCGAAAACCTAGGTTATTATCGTGATACGAAAATGATACAGGTGGACGACATGACGGACCAAGAACGCCCGATTGAAAGAGCGGTTCGCCTCGCCGGAGGCCAAGCGGAACTGGCCCGGTTATGTGGGACCAGCCAACCGCGTATCTGGCAATGCGTACACCGTAATTTGAATGTGCCGGCTGAGCTGGTGCTGAAAATTGAGCGTGCTGTCGGTGGTGCCGTGACTCGCTCCGAGTTGCGGCCCGATCTCTATCCGGTCGAATAACGGCCAAAAAAAAACCCCTGGTGTGTCGTGCGGACGGGCCAGGGGTTGTCGATGAGCGAGGCCAGTATGAACAACAATCCCAACCCGATCAACTGTGAATCCCAAAACGCGGCCATCGCCCGCTACCTGAAGGAAGGGGGGCGCCTGACGCCATTGCAAGCCCTGGAGCTATTCGGCTCTTTCCGTCTGGCTGCGCGCATCGATGACCTTCGAAAAAAGGGAATGGATATTCAAACCACCATCATTCGAGTCCGGAACGAAAAAGGTCGCCTAGTGCGTGTTGGCGAGTACTGGCTCTGTGGGGGTGAGTAATGGCCGGTGACTGGATCAAAATGCGGACGGCGTTAGCCAATGATCCCTCGGTCATAGCGATGGCCTGCACGCTGGACGTTGACGAATTCGAGGTGGTCGGGATGCTGCACCACCTCTGGTCCTGGGCTGATGCTCAGTCACGCGATGGTCACGTTCCCGGCGTGACCAAAAAATGGATCGACCGTTACGTCCACCGTGACGGGTTTGCTAACGCCATGTGCGCGGCTGGCTGGCTGGTCGTCGATGAGGCGGGAATTCAATTCCCTCACTTCGAGCGGCACAACGGCAAACCCGCCAAGGACCGGGCGCTTGCGGGGGAGCGCCAGCGTAAGAAGCGCGCCAGTGTCACGCCTCCCGTCACGGATGAGTCACGCGGCGACCGTGACACCACCGTGACCAGAGAAGAGAAGAGAAGAGAAGAGAATAAAGAGCATGGCGGCGATGCCGCGCCACCTCCGGCCGCTATCGAGCCGACGCCGACCACGACCAAAACGAAACGCAAAACCGCGCTCCCGGCTGACTTTCCGATCACCGCCGACATGATCGTGTGGGCAAACGAGCGGGCGCCTGCCGCCGAGCTGTCCCTGGAAACTGAAAAGTTCCTCAACCACTTTCGGGCTAAAGGCGAAGTGCGCGCCGACTGGCTCGCGTCCTGGCGCAACTGGATGCTCAACGCGCAGACCTACGCGGGGCGGCGTGTCGTGCCGATGGGCAAGGCTGGCCCGGACTTCGACGATCTGACATGGACCCGCGACCTGGGAGGCTTCTAATGGAAAAGGTCAGCAACGTGCTTGCGCGTATTACGTCCCGCAACGCTCCAGCCTCGGGCAACGGCGAACCAGCGAACATCGATGAGGCGGCGGGGCGGGTAGTGAACGCGCTCATCAAAGAGCTGAAGGCGATATTCCCGGCGTGGCGTCAGGCATGGCCCGATGACGACTCGGTGCAGATGTACAAGCGCGCAATGACTAAGGGATTTATTTCTGAGGGAATCACGAGCATCGAGCAGATTCGCTTCGGTGTTCACGCCTGCCGCCAACTGGCGTCGGACTTTGTGCCATCGGTGGGCCGGTTCATTGCCATGTGCAAGCCCACGCCAGAGGCGCTCGGGCTGCCGTCCGAGGACGATGCCTATGCCGAGGCCGCCCGCAACGCCTATCCCAACGCAGGGCAAGTCAACTGGTCACATCCGGCCGTGTCCCACGCTGCGCGGGAGGTCGGGCTGTACAACCTGTCCACGCTGCCGCTGAAGGCCAGCCGTATGCTGTTCTCCCGCTCCTACGCGATCGTCTGCCGGATGTTGGCGAATGGTGAAGCGTTGCGTCCGATCCTGGTCGGCCTGCCGGAAAAGGTCCAGGGCCGGCGAACGCCAGAGGTGGGCAGGGCTGCGCTCGATAAGCTGCGCGGCACTGTTCGAGGGGAGCCGGCCGATGAGTAGCGCGCCGAAACCGCCGCCCGTGGAGCTGATCTTGCGTGTCATGAATGACCCGGCCACTGGCAAGCCGACAGCGGCATTTGTCGCCGCCTCTGATGCTGACCGCTCGATGCTGCGCGAGCGCGACCTACGACTCAATACACGCGTGATGGCGCACATCACACTCCCGCGTAATTCCCGGTTCAATCGCCTCGTGCATGGCCTGGGGAAATTGCTCGGCCAGCATCTTGACCGGTTCACCGGCCAGAATTCGCACGACGTTATCAAAGGGCTCCAGGTGGAATCGGGGGTGTGCTGTACCCGAAAGGAAATTGACATCCCTGGCCTGGGGCAACTGGTTCTCAAGGAGGCGCAGAGCCTGTCCTATCAGTCGATGGGCGAGGACCGGTTCAAGGCGTTTTGGTCTGGCGTGTGCGCGTATGTGATCGAGCACGACTGGCCGACTTTGACCGAAGAGCGGTTGACCGAAATGGCGGAAATAGACGCTTTCAAGGAGCAGGTATGAGCATCGAGCGCGAGCGGTATGGGCGGTTTGGGATTGCCTCGTATTCAGTCCTTTGCCCGACAGGGTCCTGGGGGCTGGCGTGGGGCTGCGTCGGTGACACCATTGCGGATAACGCATTGCATGAGGAAGCCGAGCCGACGTGGTTCACCTATGGCGATACGCGGGAGGAAGCCGTCGCCAAGCTGAAGGCTGAGCTGGATCAGGTGTCAGCATGAGCGCCCTACGCAAGTTAGCGCGCGGCCGTGACTGTCAGGTGCGTATTCCTGGCGTGTGCAATTTCGACCCTGACACGACGGTCCTGGCCCACTACCGGCTCGCCGGACTGTGCGGCATGGGATTGAAGTCCCACGACCTGTTCGGTGCCTGGGCCTGCTCCAGTTGCCACGACGAAATAGACCGCCGCACGCGAACATGCGACGTCGATTACGTCTCGCTGGCCCACCTTGAAGGCGTGTTGCGGACACTGGCCGCGCTCATCAGCGAAGGGCGGGTGTCGGCATGAACGCCCGGCGTGGCCGCCCGCCAGGACCAAAAAAACAAATCGAAAAAACCACGCGCCAGACCTTCGACCTAATGCGCGCACTGGTGAAAAAAATCGGGTGCCAGTTTCCCGACACGCCAGAGGGCCGGCTGATGCTTTCGGTTATCAACATCGCGCTCAGTGATCTGATTACCAACAGAGGCGGCCCCGAGGTCGAGCGCTACCGGGAGGACGCCAGACGCTACCTCAGCGGCGATATGTGGCACGCGCTGTTGTGCGGGGTAGACCCCGAATGGATTCGCCTACAACTCAGAATCGCCGGTTTTGATTACAAGGAGACGCGGTATGGACTGGCATCAGTTGAGCAACTACCGGATCGAGACGCCCGAGGGCTACATCATTACGCGGTCGCGAGTTAACGAAAAATCGGTCGTGTACATCGCGCGCGCGCCTCGCGTCGCTCCGATCATTTACGCGGGGCGCAATCTGGATGAAGCGAAGGCCGCGTGTGAGCGGCACCTATCTGAGCAACCGAAAAAAGGGAGCGGGCCAACATGGTGAACAGCCGCAACAAGGGGGCCGCAGTCGAGCGCGAATTCGCCTTAATTGCGAAGGAAACTTGTGGGTGGAGTCTGGTGCGCAACCTGGAGCAAAGCCGCTCTGGTGGGCATGACCTGACCGGCTTGCCCGGCTGGGCCATCGAGGTGAAGGCCCGCGCCGACCGACCGGGGCCGGTGGAGCTGGAGCAGATGTGGAAGCAAGCCGTCGACCAAGCGATTCGCGCCAATGCGCGGCCCATCCTGGCGCTCAAGGTTAACCGGCGTGGCTGGACGTGCTACGTCGATGCTCACGATTTACGTCCCAAATGGTGGGCGCGCGGAGTGTCCTGGGTGGCGCTTGAAGTTCACGATTTTTTCCACATGGTCGAATCGCTGGAGGCGTCCGAATGAAACTTAATTCCGCGCGGCTCGCATGGCATGACTGCTACTACTCGCCCGGCGATTCACTGGCCGCGTTCGTCATCGAGCGCGCCCGGCTCGGTGGCGCGGTGCAATTGTCCGAATTCGACGGGCGAACGAGCCGCGCAGTGCATCAGGCGATTGCCGGCCGGATTCAACAAGCCATCAACACCTTGCCCCGTTACGTCGCCGCTTTCGGGCACTGGATGTATAACCCGTTGGCTGACGATGATTTGCGCGAAATGGCTCAGGCTGCCGTTTTCGTGCGGGCCTATGAGAAAATTCCGCGCATGACCAAGCAAAAGATGGTGCGCGCCCGTTACGTCGCAATGGGCGTCCTGTTCCGGTATCGCCGTATGCACCAAGGCGGCCAGAGCGCCAGCCTGGACCCGCTCAGCAAGCCGGAAATGTTCCGCGACTGGCTGTACGCTGAGTACGGCGTGCGGATTCGAAGCGAGGCGTGGTCGCGGGAATGGGCCGGTTTCGTCGAGCGCTGCTTCGATGCGTGCGACGATCTGGACCGCGAAGCTCTGGCGCCAGTGTCGGCGGTTATCGGGGTGATGAACTCCCCGATGGAGATCGACGCGACGGGTGGATATGGAACAGGCTGCACGTTCTTAATATGATCGGCCCCGGCCGGCCACGTCGGCACGGCGGGAAATGGAGCATCAGATGACCGGGATTACGGTATGGCAAGAACTCAATTCGACAGCCTTCGGTGAGCTGCTCGTGATCTACGACGACGGAATCGCGCTTGTTCAGGATGGGGAGCATTTGTGGATTGCAGACGCGGCACGCCTGAGGGCTGCTGTCGAATGGGCGCGGAACACTCCGGCCGACGCCCATTTTGCGCATGAGGCGTATGCCAGTTTTTGGGGGCAGTGCCCTGGTTGGATTGTCTCGGATATCGGTCCAGGTGACGAGTTGCCGCTCGACAAGGAGGCATGTATTCATGCACTGACCCACGCCGGTTGCGAGCGGTTGATTCCGCCCATCTGGCTCGAATCAGCGGAGGCAAAAATATAGTCAGAGGGCCACTTGTGTTCCTGCACGGCTCAGACTAGGATTCTCTCAGTCTGACGCAGGTGCCCGCCTCGTTCGTTAGACCCTAAAAGCCCGGCCAAAACCGGGCTTTTTTTCGTCCCGAATAAAGGTCAGCCACATGCAGGTTGAACACCGGAAAATTTCCGACCTCGTGCCTAACGCGAATAACGCGCGAACGCATAGCGACGCTCAAGTGGCCCAAATAGCGGCGAGCATTCGGGAATTCGGATGGACAAACCCGGTCCTGGTGGACGGATCGAACGGAATCCTGGCGGGGCATGGCCGCGTAATGGCCGCCCGCAAAATGGGCCAGGAGACAGTCCCGGTGATCGAGCTGGGGCACCTCACGGAAACCCAGCGTCGCGCTTACATCCTGGCCGACAACAAGCTGGCGCTTAACGCCGGATGGGATGACGAGCTGTTGCGCCTGGAGCTGGACGCGTTGCAGGAGCTGGGCGCCGACCTGGAATTGATCGGGTTCGACTTCGACGAGATTGAAGCGCTGTCGATTGATTGCGATCCGCTGGAAATGATGCCGGTGTTACGCGAAGGCGACCGAGAACCATTCCGGCAAATTTCGTTTGTGCTGCACGATGAGCAGGCCGAGCAAGTCGAGCGCGCTATCAGCGTCGCAAAAAAGATGGGGCCGTTTGGCGAGACGCAAAACGAGAACAGCAACGGCAACGCCATCGCGCGAATTTGCGAGTTATTTTTAACGTCGCAGGGGGCTGACTTTTGAGCGCGCCAACCGCAAAAGACATCATTATTCAGCCGATCAGCTCCGCCGCTGCAAACGAGGCGGTGCGCCGAATTCACTACAGCGGCAAGTCGGTGAATAACAGTCAGTTGCATCTGGGCGCGTTCCTGGGCGGCAAGCTGGAAGGGGTGATGTCCTTCGGGTGCCCGATGGATAAGCGAAAGTCGATTGCCCTGGTTCCCGGTACGCTGTGGAACGGAATGCTTGAATTAAACCGCATGGCCTTCAGTGAAAAACTGCCGCGCAATAGCGAGAGCCGCGCGCTGGCCGTGGCCTTCCGAATGATCCGCAAGCACTACCCGCACATTGAATGGATTCTCTCCTTCAGCGATGGGACGCAATGCGGCGATGGCGCAATTTATCGCGCCTCGGGCTTCGTGCTGACCGGTATCTCAAAAAACAAGTCGCTGTTGCAGATGCCAGACGGATCGATCATCGCGAACAAGACGCTCAATAATCCGAACCATATCGCCGCCAACGGGAAGTCTGGCGCCAGTGCTGCGAAAGCGGCCGGTGCGCGCCCGCTGCCGGGCTACCAGATGCGTTACGTGTATTTCCTGAATCCTGATGCAGCCTCTCGACTGTCGGTGCCGGTGGTGCCGTTCAGTCAGATCGAGGCGCTCGGGGCAGGGATGTACAAGGGGCAAAAAATTACGCGTGCAAAACAGCAGGAGCCAGAGTTCCCCTCTGGCCTGGGCGGTGCGACTCCGACCTGCACGCTCCATTCAAGCGGGTGAGGTGTGGCGATGGATTGGCCGGCGATTCGCCTGGAATACGTTCACGGTACGGCGACGTTGGCCGAGCTGGCAGAGCGTCACGGCATCTATCCGGCCACGCTGACCACGCGTGCGGATAAAGAAAACTGGGCCGATGAGCGCCGCCATCATCAGGAGCGCTCGCGCGCTGTGACCGGCCAGGAAGCCGACGTTGCGACGCTCCTGGCTCGATTCAATGAGGATGACCTGACGGTGGCCCGCGCGATTCGAGCGAAGGCTGCGCAGATGATTCAGGGCACTACGACCCCGGCTGAAATTGCCGCGTTAGCGAAGGTGATGGACATCGCGCACAAGATCGGCCGGGTTGCGTTGGGGGCTGACCCCGATAAGCGTTAATGCTTAATTGATCGTCCGTGACCGGATTTGCATTTCGAGAGCGTCCCAGTCTGGCGAGTAATTAGGCACTGTTGGCGGTGGGTCCATACGGGGCCAGTCCAGCGGATTTTGGTCGCCATTGGCCCACATTGTCAGAATGTCGTGCGCCATTACGGACGAGGGGAATTCCTTGTAACGCCAGCCGATGACCTGAAAAGGACAGTCGCCTTCGCCGCGCAAATAAACCCACACTTTTGTGACCTTCGGATCGCTGACGTTGATTCGAATCTCGTCGTGATACAGATGACAGTCGCCCATTTTTATTGCTCCACTTGTTGTTTTTCAGGTACGCGTGCGACGGGGCCGGCCCACTCAAGTTCGACCAGCCACGGATAGTCGCCAAGATCGCTTGACCAGATAGTGCTGGGGAAGCCGTCGCTGAAGAAATTGAAATTTATCTCGGCTCGGAATACCCGCTGACCGTCGATCACGTCAGAGTTCACGCCATTGTTCGCTCGGACCATTATTGGCCGGTTGAAGTAACCACCACGCGCCCAAAAATACTCTTCGGACTGGCCGTTAAGATCGGCCGGAATCGGTCGGGTTTTGCTCCAGGTAAGCCCGCTCATTTCAGAGAGTGCTTCCTCGCGGCCATCTTTGAGGCCTTGGCGATATCCGACCCAATCGGGGTTAAATTCGCGCTTCTTGGTCATTCGTCACCGCTCCATTTGAAAATGACGGGTCCAGGTGGAAAAAAAAGATGGCGGATATTCGCGACGTTCACCACATCAGCGTCAGCCGGAAACAGCTCCAGGGCATCAAGTTCGCCCCGGCCACATTCGCGCTTGAGCCGCATCAGTTCGTCCCACGTTATCGCCGCGACCCAATTGTCGCCCGTGTGCATGGTGCGATTGACGGACATGCGGATGTGCCCGTTTTTCTCGGCATAGATTTGCACAAGAAAGCCGCGTGAGCGCCAGACCTCTAGAATATCTGGCCGCTTACTCGGCCAGTGTTCGCGCGGGATGGGTTTCAGGTACAGCGGCCACTTTGCGTTTTCCTTTGCCATCGCTCGGCGGTCGGCAAGCGTGGTTTTCATTTGGGTGCCCTCCCAATTAGTTCGATAAGCCGGTCAATTTTTTCGTAGTGCGCGCGATCCGCAGCGTCTGCCGCAAGGCGAAGACAAGCGGCAAGGCCGTCGACCCGGTAGTGGTGAAATTCTGCGATCAACTCGTCATTGATTTGCAGTCGGTAGTGCGCCCGGCCTTCGTCATCGATGGCCCCTGTGTTGATTATTGCGATCATGGTTTGACCTCCTTGGTCCTTTTCCGGCGTTGCTCGATTAGCTCACGGCTTGCCGTCGATAGGCCGCCCACGACATCAGCGGGCAAAATTGCCTCGTGACAGTGGGGGCATAAAGGCACCGACCGTTTACTTCGCCAAACTTGGTCAAATGCCTTCGAGGCGCGGGAAATGATGGCGAAGGCCTCGGCCTCTGCTAGTTCCCGTTTACGGCGGTCGATCTGGTTAGTTGCCCTGGCCCATACCTCGACAACGCCCATGAACGCATCGAACGGCTCGACTTCGGTTTCGCAGTCCTCGCACCACACACGACGCTCGTTTTGGTCATACGCCATGCGCTTGTGGTTGCACGATGTCCTCGGGCGTCTGGTAAGGCCACGGGCGACGCGCAGGTCGTCGATCTGCACGATGTTGATGCCATATAGATACTCCTGTGGATCGATGGGAGCGCCGCTCATTTTTTCGACTCCAGGACGCTCTCCAGGACGCGGATTCGAAATTCCATCAGGTGCAGGCCTTCGAGGTATGGCTGGCTTTCCTCGTAGGGCATTTGGTTGACCATATCGGCCACGTTGAAGAATTCCGCGTTGAGCCGTCGCAACTCAGACCGCAAATTTGCGCGGGCCTGAGAGCGGGCCATGTGCCTCGTAAAGCTAGGCACCACCACGAACAAGAAACTGAAAAGCAAAATAACCAGTCCTGGTGAGGGATTGGTGAAGTACACGACTGCCCACGCTATCAAGGTCGGTAAGCAAACCCCGACCCAAAACCGCCATTCCAGATACTCCGTTGCGCCTTTCATTGGGTACACCTCCTGGTCGTCTCTCCGATTTTTAACACGCGAACCTCCTTTTTTCGATACTGGCCATGAGGCGCAAATCATGCCCGAAAAAGATCCGACATTGTGGGTTTCGTTGTTTGCGTGGCTGGGCACAATCGCCGCCGCGCTCTATGCGCCCGGCTTGTCGGTGGCTATTGCCGTCCTCCGTGTGGTGTATGGCAACGGCGGCCGGCGTCAAATGCTAATCGAAGGCTCGCTCTGTGGACTCTGCACTTTGTCGCTGGTTCCGCTCCTGGAATGGCTCGGCCTGCCGTCGTCGATGGCGACGTTTGCCGGTGGTGCGGTGGGCTTCCTGGGCGTCGATAAGCTGCGCATGTATGCCGACCGCTTTCTTGAAATGAAGGTCGGCAAATGAATATCAGTCGCGCGGGCCTGACGTTAATCACGGACTTCGAAAAGCTTCGCCTCACCGCGTACCTCGATGCGGTGGGCGTCTGGACGATCGGTTACGGCCACACACGGTCAGCGGTGCCCGGTATGCAGATCAGTGAGGCGCGCGCCCTGGACCTGCTATCGCAGGATGTCGAGGACGCTGAATTCACCGTGCAGCGCTTTGTCCGTGCGCCTATCACTCAATGCCAGTTCGATGCCCTGGTATCCCTGGTATTCAATATCGGCGGCGGGGCATTCAAGTCCTCCACGATCTTGCGCCTAATCAATGAGCGCGCTGAGCCGCTGAGGATCGGTGCTGAGTTCAAACGCTGGGTGTATGGCAATGGCAAGAAGCTCAGCGGCCTGGAGCTGCGTCGTGCGGCCGAGCGCCGCATGTACCTGGGCGAGGCTACCTAATGATGTCGCTCGTTATCCCGCTGCTCCTTATCGCCGTCGCGGCCTGGTCTTTACGTCGGGGCCGCGTCCATTACGAGAGCGGGATGACGGGTGACGCCATGATGTGCGTGCTTGTGTTCCTGCTCAGTACGGTGATGGCCTGTTTCTATCTGCTCGGATATGAGGTGGCTCTGTGGCATTCATGACCCCCCTGGACTTGCGTGCCTATAAGCCTGATGAGTGGGTGTTGCTGCTCGCCCTCATCTATCTGGCGAAGGACGGTAAGCGATACATTGCCCCGCGTGGCTTCATCACCGACCTCGCCAGCATTCCGCGCCTACTGCGCGCCCTGTTCGATATCAATGGGCAGAGCCGCGCGCCTGCCGTGCTGCACGACTTTCTCTACTGTATGCACTACACCACACGCGCCGAGGCTGATGCCCTGTTCCTGGAGGCATTGGAGGCGGCCGGTGTGGGATGGGCTACCCGGTGGAGCATGTACCTGGGTGTCCGGTCTGGTGGGTGGATCTATTGGAGCAAACGCGACGATGGCATCACACAAGAGGACTTCCTCGATGACGATGACTTCGAGGCGGACCAAGGCTGACTGGCACTACCTATACAACACCAGACGCTGGAAGGATTTGAGGCTGGCTCAACTGCGTGCCTGCCCCATGTGCGTGTACTGCCGTGCGGCTGGTCGTGACACCGCTGCGAACGTCGTCGATCACATCAAGGCGCACAAGGGTGACACCGAGCTGTTCCACGATCCGGCCAACCTGCAATCCCTCTGTCAGCCCTGCCACGATGCGATAAAGAAGACCCTTGAGCTCTCCGGCGTGCTGCCTGGGTGCGGCCTGGACGGGCGCCCGCTGGACCCCGCGCACCATTGGCGGCGGTAGGGGGGTGGAGAAAAGTGCAGGGGTGTCGGACTGAATACCGATCCCTGCTACAGCCGTCTATAAATTCGTATTTTTTTAGGAAAACCGTCATGGCAGACCGTGGACGCAAGTCGGCGGCCTCGCTGGTGGTCGCCTCCCCCACGTCACTACAGCACCGGCTCGCGCCGCCTCCGTATCTGACCCCCGCGCAAAAGGCGTGTTGGGTAACGGTCGTCAATTCGAAGCCGGCCGACTGGTTCAGTGATGAGCACGAGCTAATGCTGGCGCAGTTGTGCCGGCACAAGGTCACGTCAGACCTGATCGCGCAGCAACAGGAGGCATATGACCCCGCGTGGCTCACCGATGACGAGGGGTTGAAGCGATTCGCGATCCTGGCGCGGTGCCAGGAAACCGAAACCCGCGCGATGGGTGCGCTCATGCGTGCCATGCGCCTCACGCAACAGAGCCTTATTCGCGCCGATAAGGCGGTGGGCAACCAAGGGAAAGGACGCAAACCGTGGCAGATCGAAAACGACTGACGCGCGGCGAGCGCAATATTGCCTGGATCGAGAGCCACTGCTGTATCCCAGAGGGCCGGATGGTCGGCCAGCCGGTCAAGATGACCCGGCATCAGCGGCGTTGGATCAAGCGGATTTACGATTCACCGACCCGCGTTTTCATTTTGAGCATGGCGCGCAAGAATGCGAAGACCGCATTCTCTGCCTTCATCGTCCTGCTCCATTTGTGCGGCCCCGAGGCGCGGCCGAACAGTCAGCTCTACAGCGCTGCTCAATCGCGTGACCAAGCCGCGATCCTGTTCGAGCTGGCGGCCAAAGTCGTCAGATTGAGCCGCGAGCTTTCGTATTACGTGAACATTCGGGACACCGCGAAGGAGCTGTTGTGCGGTGAACTTGGGACGTTCTTCAAGGCGCTGTCAGCCGATGCGTCAACCAAGTTTGGGCTGAGCCCGACGCTCGTAATTCACGATGAACTAGGGCAGGTAGTCGGCCCCAGATCGCAGCTATACGAGGCGCTTGAAACCGCGAGCGCTGCGCAAGACCAGCCGATGTCAATCATCATCAGTACGCAAGCGCCGAACAGTGCGGACCTGCTGAGCCTGCTAATCGACGACGCACTGACCGGCGCCGACCCGCGCAACAAAATAGAACTTTGCACGGCACCGGTTGACCTGGACCCGTTCAGTCTGAAGGCGATACGCGCAGCGAACCCGCACCTTGACGACTTTATGAACAAGGAGGAAGTGCTGCGTCAGGCGTCGGACGCGAGGCGCTTACCGGCCCGCGAGGCGGCCTATCGCAACCTGATTTTGAACCAGCGGGTGGCTGCGAAAGCGCCGTTCGTGAGCTGGGCAGTGTGGGAGGAAAACAGCGCTGAGCCTGAGCCGTTGCGTGGGCAAAAAGTCTGGGCCGGCCTGGACCTTTCGAGCGTGTCCGACCTCACTGCGCTGGTGGTAGTGACCGAGGACGGCGATGTCTACCCGACGTTCTGGCTACCCGAGGACGGCATCAAAGAGAAAAGTCGCAACGACCGCGTGCCGTATGACGTGTGGGCGCGCGAAGGAAAGCTACAGCTCACGCCAGGACGCTCTATCGAATACCGCTTTGTCGCCCGCTGGCTGCGCGAATTATTCGACGAATGCGACGTCCAGGTGCTGGCTTTCGACCGGTACAACATGCGGTTCCTGACGCCCTGGCTGGTCGAGGCGGGGTTTACAGAAGAGGAACTGACGCGGTTCAAGGGGTTCGGCCAGGGCTGGGTTTCTATGTCGCCAGCGCTGCGCGAACTGGAAGCGCGGCTGCTCGCCAAGGGGCTGCGTCACGGCAACCATCCGGTGCTAACGATGTGTGCCGCGAACGCGATCACCGTGAACGACGAGGCGGGCAACCGCAAATTCACAAAGAGCAAAGCGACCGGACGGATCGACGGAATGGTCGCGCTCGCGATGGCGGTCGGGGCGCAAGGCGAACCGATGGATGACGCCCCCAACCACGAACTATTTATGGTGCTCTGATGTTCAATTTCGGCAAGCGCAAGAAGCTGGAGCAGGAGGTCGACGCGCTGCGCGCGGAGGTCAAAGCGCTAACCGGTTGGGGCACTACGCCCGAAGAGTGGGCTGAATTTTTCGGTGTGAAGCCGGCGTCGTCAGGCGTCTCGGTGACAGTGGAATCGGCCAAGCGAAGCGCGGCGGTTTACTCGTGCGTGCGATTGATCGCGGGTGCCGTGGCCCTGCTGCCGCTACCTGTATATGAGCGGACCCTGGACGGTGGGCGCAAGGCTGTCGAGCATCCGGTGTGGTGGATGCTGAACGAGTCGCCCTATCCGACGCTGACCGCGTGCAGTTTTTGGGAGTGGATGTTGGCGTCCTCGCTGATGCGCGGCGATGGTATCGCCCAAATTTTGCGCGACCGAAACGGCAACATCACCGGGTTCATGCCGATCCCTCGCCAGTGTGTGGAGATCGAGGTGCGCGAAGGCCGCCTGGTTTATTTCGTCAGCGATGGCGTGTCGAACTTCGGCCTGTTTGATGACGACGTTTTGCACTTTCCGGGCTTCGGTTTTGATGGCTGTCACGGTGAATCGGTGATCCGTTTCGCGGCCCGTCAAGCGGTCGGCACGGCATTGGCGGCGGATGATTACGCGGGAGAATTCTTCGCCAATGGCGCGAGCCCCTCCATTGCGCTGACCTATCCGCAAGGCGTGGCCCCGACTGAGAATCAACAGAACCATCTGCGCGAGCAATTCACCGAGCGCTATACCGGCCAGGGCAATCGACACAAACCGCTGCTCCTGGTGAACGGCGGCAAGGTCGAACCGATCAGCCTGACGGCCGAGGATTCGCAGCTCCTGGAAACCCGCAAATTCCAGGTAGTCGAGATCGCGCGCGCCTTCGGTGTGCCGCCCCACATGATCGGAGAGACGAGCGCGTCCACGAGCTGGGGCAGTGGCATCGAGCAAATGTCCATCGGGTTCGTGCGCTACACGCTCGGCCCGCATCTGCGTCGCATCGAGCAGGAATTGAACCGCAAGTTGTGGCCGCGCTCGCCTCGCTATTTCGTCGAGTTCAATCGCGACGGGCTCCTGGCTGGCGATAGCAAAACCGAATCTGAAGTCATCGCGAAGTCGCTCGGCGGTCCTGGGACACAAGGCTGGCGCACTGTCAACGAAGCGCGCCGCCTAAAAAACCTGCCGCCTGTACCTGGCGGAGACGTGCTGTACATCACCACCTCTACACCACCACAACAAGGGGCCAGCTAATGAAGCTGATGCAGCTATTCCTTAGTAACCAATCGGCCCCGCGTTCGGCCCGCATTGAACAGGCGGGGCGCGAGGCGACCGTATACATCTATGACATTATCGGCGGCGACTGGGGCGGTGTCGGTGCGCGGGAATTTGTCCCGCAACTGGTGGCCCTGGACGCGGACGTAATTCACCTTCGCATCAACTCGCCCGGTGGCGATGTGTTCGAAGGCCGCACCATCGCGACCGCCCTGGCCCAACATCCGGCCCGTGTCATTGCTCACATCGACGGCCAAGCGGCCAGCGCTGCGACCTACGTCGCACTGGCGGCCGATGAGGTGGAGATTGCCGAGGGCGGTTTCTTCATGATCCACAACGCCTGGACAATTGCGATGGGCAACGCCGACGAGTTCGTCGCCACCGCTGACCTACTGCGCAAAGTGGACGCCAGCATTGTTGCCGACTACCAGCGCAAGACCGGCAAGCCGACTGATGAGCTGGCGGCCATGATGGCGGCGACCACTTGGTTCACCGCTGAGGAAGCCGTAGCGAATGGCTTCGTTGACCGGATCGCAGAAGGCCAGAAGGCCGCACGCAATCAATGGAATTTGGCGGCCTACGGCAACGCCCCCGCCGCCCTGACTGAACCCCCCGAAACAGAACCAGTGTTCGACCGCGCCTCTCTTGAACGCCGGTTGTCGCTGCTCGAAACCATCGCGCCATAGGCCTCGCGCCATCGCGAACCCCAACCCGCCAATCGGCGGGTTTTTTTATGCACGGAGAAAATGACATGACTATCCAAGCTATGCGCGAGCGCCGCAGCGGTCTTGCTATCGAGGCGCGCAAACTGCTGGACGATTCGAAGGCCAGCAAGTGGACCCCCGAGGATCAGTCCAAGTATGACGCCTACACTGGCGAGATTCTGGACATCGACGCCCGCATCGAACGCGAGCAGAAGTTGCTCGACCTCGCGGCCGAGGAACGCATTCAGCACCGCGACCCGTCTGCCAAGAATGACGACCCGCTGTCGGACATCAAAATCTTTGACTCGTGGATGCGTCGCGGTGAGAAAGGTTTGAGCGCTGAGCAGGCGGCCAAACTTTACAACACGATGTCCACCACCACCGGCTCCGAGGGTGGTTACACCGTGCCGTCGGCGGTGGCGTCCGAGCTGATTGAAGCGCTGAAGGCATACGGTGGTGTGCGTGCGGTGGCCGATCAACTGACCACCGCGCAGGGCAACCCGCTGAGCTACCCGTCTACTGACGGCACTGCCGAGGTTGGCGAGCTGCTCGCAGAGAACACCGCCGCCGCTGCGCTCGACCCATCGTTCGGCACCGTGGGTCTGAACGTGTACAAATACAGCTCGAAAATTATTGCGGTGCCTATCGAGCTGCTCCAGGACAGCTCGGTGGATATCGAGGCGTTTGTTCGCCGCCGCATCATTGAGCGAATCGGCCGCATCGAGAACCAGCACTTCACCACCGGCACCGGCACCGGTCAGCCGCGCGGTATCGTGACCGGCGCGTCGGCCGGCAAAGTGGGCACCACCGGCCAGACCCTGACTGTGATCTATGACGATCTGGTCGATCTGCTCGAATCGGTGAACGAGGCGTACCAGCTCGGCGGCTCTTGCATGTGGATGTTCAACCAGACTGTGCGCGGCGTGATGCGCAAGTTGAAGGACACCGCTGGCCGTCCTATCTGGACTCCAGGCTATGAGGCGGGCATTACTGCCGGCGCTCCTGACCTGCTGCTCGGGAAGTCGGTTGTGATTAACAACGACATGGCAGTGCCTGCCGCGAACGCGAAGTCGATCATCTATGGCGACTTTAAGAAGTACATCGTGCGCGACGCAATGTCTGTGTCGTTGATGCGCTTCGATGATTCCGCCTATGCCTCGAAAGGGCAGGTCGGCTTCCTGGCGTTCATCCGCTCCGGTGGCAACCTGATGGACACCGCCGCTGTGAAGTACTACGCGCACTCCGCGACGTAAGACCCACGGGGCGGGCTTCGGCCTGCCCCGTTTTTTTACTTTGTCGAGGTGGAAAAATGGCCGTAGTTAAAAGCATTTGTGCCCGTGCGTTGGTGACGTTCTGGTACGAGCAAACCGAATACAAACCGAATCAATTGGTCGAGTTGCCAGCTCCGGCAATCGCCTCCCTGAAAGCTGACGGTCGTGTCGACGATGACAAGGCGGCCGTCGCCTACTGCAAACAATCCGCCGAGGCCTGACCTATGCGCCTGGAACTTGTCACGCCTGCCGCGACCGATCCCGTCACACTGGCCGAGGTAAAGACGCGCCTTCGCATTGACGGCTCGACCGATGACGCGGGGGTGCAGCGGCTGATTGCCGCCGCTACCAGACACGCGGAGACGGTGTGTCGCCGCGCGTTCGTGACACAGGTTTGGACGCTGGTGCTGGACGGGTTTCCGTGCGGGTCCATTTCCCTGCCGCTGCCGCCGCTGCAATCGGTGGACGAAATCACCTATGTCGATACGAATGGCGCGACGCAAACCCTGGCGTCCAATCAATACGTCGTGGACAAGGCCGGCATGATTGGTCTGGTTCACCGCGCCTATCAAGTGCAATGGCCGACCACGCGCGACCAACCGATGTCAGTCCGTGTCAAGTTCACGGCGGGCTATGGAGCTGCCGCTTCGGTGCCGGCCGATCTGGTGTCGGCGCTGATGCTGCTGGTTGCGCACTGGGACCAGAACCGTGAGCCGGTGGTAGTCGGCACCATTACGTCGGCCCTCCCCATGAGCGTCGATTCGCTCCTGGCCCCATATGTGATTCCGGGGGTTGCATGAGACTTGGACCGCTCCGCCATCGCGTGACCTTCCAGGCGCGCAAGACTGGCCGCGACGATTTCGGCCAGCCGGTCGAAGGATGGGACGCGGTGGTCACTGTCTGGGCGTCGGTCGAACCGATCAGCGGGCGAGAGCTGCTGTCTGCGCAACAGGAGCAGGCGGCCGTGACCCATCGGATTCGATGCCGCTACCAGACTGGCTTAGCGGCGTCGCAGCGTATCGTCTTCGGTGCGCGCTATTTCGATATTCAATCGCTAATCAACCCAATGGAAATTGGCGCGTCGCTGGAAATTCTGGCGACCGAGGGGCTGAGTGATGGCCGATGACATTAATGTCCTGGGGTTGCGCGAAATCAAAGCGACCCTTGAAAAGCTGCCGGCCCGACTGGGTGAAAAAGTCGTGCGCGCTGCGTTGCGCGCTGGCGCTCAGGTCATCCGCAAAGACGCTCAGGCGCGGGCACCGGTCCTGAAGAAGCCGAAGTACGGGCGCAAACCCGGCACGGTAAAAAAGGCCATCACCATCAAGCGCTCTAAGCGGGATAAATACGGCGTGTACCTGACGGTCAAAGGATTGAGCGCCAAACAGATCAAGGCATTCAAAGGCGGCAAGGCGTCCAAGAGCGCGGCCTACAATCCCGACGACCCCTGGTACTGGCATTTCCTAGAATTCGGGACGGCCAACATGCCGGCCCATCCGTTCCTCCGCCCGGCGTTCGAGGCGCAGAAGTTCGCAGCGTTGCGTCGGTTCGAGGAATTCGCAAAACGCCGTGTCGTGCGGGAGGCTGAAAAGCTGGCGCGGGAACAGGGGAGCAAAGCCGCATGATTGAAGTCGACCTCCGCGCGGCGATGATTGCCGCCCCCGCCGTGACCGCATTAGTGGGCCAGCGGATCGCGGCCGGAATTTTGCCAGAGGGCGAGGTGCGCCCATACGTGACGTATTCACTGGTCACGGGTGAGCGCATTCCGTCCATGACTGATTCGGGTCTGATGCGGCACGCCCGTATGCAGGTGAATTGTTGGTCGCCAAGTTACAGCGAGGCCAAGCAGATCGCGCTCGCGGTGCAAACCGCCATCGAGGCCAGCGCGCTGTTCGAGGTGGTGTTCATCAGCGACCAGGATTTATACGACCCCGAGACGAATTTGTTTTACATGGTGCTGGACTATTCGGTGTGGCAGGTGACCGCCTAAGGCGCGGGCGCTGCTGATGGTTTCCATTCCGGGTTATCCCACACGACCACGGCGTTACCCTCTGGCGTAAGCGAGCGGGAGAAAACCGCGTTGCTCTCGTGGACGATATAGGGCAGGTCCAGCAATGGCTTGTGCTGGTGAACGGATACGTTGCCGACGAATATATAGCGTCTGATCTGGCTGAGCATTGCCACCTCATCGACGCCGATTACGTTACCTCCACGCTGGTGTTCCGCTGCGTTGTATATGTGTGTGACCCACGCGGCGACCACTACCTCAGGACGATGCCGGGCCACTGCTGCCTCGGCGTCCAGGCGTTCGACGTGCGGGCCATAGGTAACAACCGGCTGGCGCATTGTTCGATACAGGGCAATCACTGCCGGGTCTTCTTGCATGTGGTTATCAGTGCAGGGAATTCCGAGGGCTTTGCCGAGTACACCGTTCCCGCTGCCGATCTCAATAGCGGAGCGGGAAGGACTCGCCTCTAGAATCAACTCGTTGATCTTATCGACCAGCTCTACCGTGGGCAGACAGTACAGGCCGTGACGCAGGCAAAAGCCGGATAGGTCCGCTTGTGAGAACTGCGCGTAAAAGTCCATCGGCACCACGCGCAGAACACCATTGTCCAGGGCTTGGGCGTCGAGCGCGTCTTGTGCGCCCTGGCTGACTCTAAGAATCGAAGGTTTCATAACCGGACCTGTATTGGCGGAGAGGATTGGCCGCCAATCATATAACAAAAGTTTTTGCCCAACAAAACACGCCCAAACCAAAACCCCCCAACCGTCACGGATAACCCCATAAGCGTCACGCTCCTGGGGTTTTTTTATTTGGAGAAAACCTCATGGCTACTAAATCCCGCGCGGTGTCTTCGCAGGGCACTCACTTCTATATCGAGAACGCAGGGGCCACGCTGGTGACCACTGCAATCACCGGTATTTCTAAAGCCGCAAAGGCCGTCGTCACATTTGCCTCCCACACGTATGTCGTGGGTGACGTGCTGACGTTCGCTGCCGTGGTCGGCATGACCGAAATCAACGGACTTGACGGTATCGTCAGCGCGAAGACTGCCACCACTGTGACCATCGAGAACATCGACTCGACACTGTTCACTACCTATGGCTCGGCCGGCACTGCCGGGCTGATTCAGTTCATCGAGACGTGCCAGCACAAAAGCTATTCCGGCTTCGATGGGCAGGCGTCGGAAATCGACAGCACTACCCTTTGCTCCACTGCGAAGGAAAAGAACCTGGGGTTGCAGGACTTCGGCGGCATGTCGGCCGATATGCACTACGTCGAAGACGACGCGTTCCAGGTAGAGGCGAAAGTCGCCAAGCGCCAAGCGCTGCCTCGCTGGTTCAAACTCGTGAAGAAAAATAACTACATCAAAATCTTCGAGGGCTATGTGCGCTCCCTCAGCGATTCCGGTGCAGTCGATGGCACCAACGCCGGCACGATGGCGGTCACCATTACGGGCGAAGTGTATGAGGTGCTCAGTGCTTAATCGCGATCAGATTTTGAGTGCCAAGGACCGCGCGCAAGAAGTGCTCAGCATTCCAGAGTGGGGCGGTGACGTAATGATAACCGCCCTGTCTGTGCGTGATCGCAGTCTCGTCCTCAGCGAATGGTCACGCCTGGGCGCTGTGCAAAAAGACGGCGGCGACCCGGCTGGCGCAATGCTGGAAATCAAACTGCGCCTCGTAGCGCTATCGGTCACTGATGCCGAGGGGGTGCCATTGTTCACCGCCGAGGACATGGCCGAACTGGCGAAAAAATCCAACCAAGCAATCGGCGCCATTTCAGACGCTGCGATCACGCTGAACAAGTTCTTTGCCAGCGCGACCGAGGATGCAGCAAAAAACTGAGATGCCGCCCCGAGCGTTTCTTCCTGTTCAAACTCGCCCGCGACTTGGGCGAGTGGAACGTTGACGCCCTGGAGCGGCAAATGACCAGTCCCCAACTGGTCGACTGGATGGCGTTCTATCAAGTCGATTACGAAATACAAACCAACACTCTCCCCCCGCTGGAATTTGACGACCCGGCTGAACACTCGGCCGCCATCGACGCCCTGTTCTGAGGATTGAATTTATGTCGCTCGGTACGCTGACAATTGACATCGCGGCGAATCTGGCGCGGCTGGAATCCGACCTCGGCAAAGCAAACCGCATCAGCCAAAAATTTGCCGAGGACCAGAAGCGTCGGTATGCGGCGGTTGGTAAGTTAATCGGAACGGCCATCGCTGGGCTGGCGACCGGTGCGTTCGCCGGCTGGATCAAGGAGAGCATCGACGCGGCCGACGCTGCGAACGAGACAGCGCAATCTATCGGCATCAGCATCGAGGCTTACCAAAGCCTGTCCTATGCGGCGTCGACGGCTGGCGTTGAGCAGGAATCACTGACCGGCGCACTCAGCAAATTTAACAAGACCATCAGTGCGGCGGCGGCCGGCTCCAAGAAACAGGCGGCGGCGTTCGCTGACATCGGCGTGTCGGTACGCGATTCGAACGGCGGGCTAAAGGACGCTGACAAACTTCTGCTCGAAGTGGCCGACAAGTTCAGCGGTTACGCGAACGGTGCCAACAAGACAGCGTTGGCCCAAGACTTGTTTGGCAAGTCTGGCGCGAAGTTGATCCCGCTGCTCAATAGCGGGCGCGAAGGTATTACCCAACTCACTACGCAAGCGCAGCGCCTGGGCTTGGTCATGAGCCAGGAGGCGGCCGACGCGGCCGACAATTTTAACGATGGCCTGACCGCGCTTGAAGGTGTATCGCGTGGCTGGGCGAACAACCTCGCCGCTGATTTGTTGCCAGCGCTGAACGATATTGTCGGGCTGCTTCTTGACCTTGGGGACAACGCGAACACGGCGGCGGGTAAGACCTCGGGGCTCAGCACCACGCTCAAGGTTCTGACATCGCTAGCCATTGCGACCGGTGCCGAACTGGCCGCCGAGGGGACGCGCATTGCAGCCTATGCGGCGATTGTGGATCAGGCCGCCCACGGCGAATTCAGTGCAGCGGTACAGACTTTCAAGGATGGCAACGCCGACATCGACGAGATTCGCGCGAAGGCTGATTCGCGTATCGACAAACTGTGGTCGGGTGAATACGCCAAGCAAGGCGCCGAGGCGGCGAAGGGGGCCGGCGCTCTCAAGGCCGCGCTCGAACGTCAAAACACTGTGGTCGATAAGAGCGCCAAGGCCGCAGAGAAAGCGGCCGAGGCCATCGACAAACAAGTCAAGGCGCTGCAAGAGCAGGCCGCGACGGTGGGCATGACCACCACGCAAACGACGCTCTACAAACTCGCTCAAGACGGTGCGACTGAATCCCAATTGAAGAGCGCCACCGCTGCGCTCGCTATCGTCGACGCCTACGACAAAAGCCAGAAGGCAATAAAGGACCACTCCGAACGCGTCGAGGCTTTCAACCGGGTACAAGATTCGACCTTTACCGATGGGCAGAAACTTTTAGACGACTATCAAGGATCGGTCGAAACCCTTCGGAAATCGCTCAACGCTGGCGACATCAACCAGGCGCAATACGACCACGTTATGGACGGGCTCAATACTGGGCTGTCGAAATCGCAGGACAAGCTGACCGAAACCAAAGACGTGATGAGCGCCTTCGCTGACGAGGCTGCGCGGAACATGCAGTCAGCCTTTGCGGACTTCTTGTTCGACCCGTTCGCGGGTGGCCTTGACGGCATGGTGGCGGGCTTCGGAAAAGTCATTCAACGCATGATCGCAGAGGCCGCCGCCGCGCAAATCATGGACGGGATTTTTGGTACAGCGAGCGCAGCAACAGGCGGGAACCGGGAAGGCGGATTGTTGCAGGCTGGTCTGTCTATGGCGTCCTCTTACTTCGGCGGCGGTAAGGCGGTCGGCGGTCCGGTTGAGGCCGGCAAGCTGTACGAGGTAGGCGAGAACAACGCGCCTGAAATGTTCATGAGCAACGGCCGCCAATACATGATCCCTGGCAACAGCGGGAGCATCAAACCGCAGGGGCCGCCCGGCGACCGCAGCACTCAAATTTTTAACATCAACACGCCAGACGCGAACTCGTTCCGCGCCTCCCAGCGGCAAATCTCCCGCCGCGCCAAACAGCAAATGAGTATCACATGAGCCGATTCCTGGACCTGTACCTGGACCGTTGCGTTCCTGGCTACCCGTGCATGTCATCGCCTCGCTGGTCGACATCGATCACGCACTCGGACTCAGGTGCCGAGCAGGCGAACCAGCGGTGGGAACATCCGTTACACCGCTACACGCTTCCTCAGGCGGTGCGCGACCATGATGTGTATGAAGCCGTGCGCGATCACTGGCTAATTGTGCGCGGCCCGCTGCGCAGCTTTCCGTTTCGCGATCCGCTGGACTTTGCGTCGCGTGCATTGGATCGCCCGAACTTTGTCCCGGCAATCACCTTCAGCGATCAGGTGTTGGGCACGGGCGACGGAATCACTGTGGCGTTCCAACTGGTCAAGACCTACACGCGAGGCGCGGAAACCTACACGCGCAACGTCGTCCATCCGGTGGTATCGACCGTCAAGGTATCGATCAACAACACCGACCCCACGACCTGGACAACCCCACTAACCCCCATCTTCTGGACAGTCAACCGGGCCACCGGTGTCGTCACATTCAGCGCGCCGCCCGCGCCTGGGGCGGTGATCCGTGCCGGGTATCTGTACGACGTAGAGGTGCGCTTCGAGTCCGACGAATCTTTTGATGGCCTGTTGCACGACTACGGCGTGTCGGGCTTTGCCGATCTGGTCCTAATTGAAATTCGTCCTTGCTAATTCTTGAGGTGATCTATGGCATTGCTCTGGTGTGATGGGTTTGACCATTACGGAACATCTACTACAAAAATGCTCGACGGTGCGTGGGCCGAGGTCGGCGGACAGGTAACTATTTCGAGCGCAAACGCGCGCACTGGGACGTACCACATTCGTCAGGCTGGCGGCACGACTGCCTCGACTACCAACATCCGCCGCGTCCTGGGTGGTGCGAAAACGACCGTCGGTGTAGGCGGTGTGTTTTATTATCCGGCCTTGCCTACTGGCAACAACGTGCAGCGGCTGTTTCAATTCAACGACGCGACGAATACAAATCAGATTTCTATTCTCGTCCAGTCGACCGGGACTATCGAAGCGTTTCGCGGTCCCGCCACAACTTCCCTCGGCGTTACTGCGACGCCGGTAATCGTCGCCAACGCCTATCAGCATGTTGAATGCATCGTGCTTTTTAGCCAGACCGTGGGGACGATTGAGGTCCGTGTGAACGGTGTGACCGTCCTCAGTTTGAGCGCACAAGATACATGCGCCACATCACTAGTCGAGTGCAGCCAAGTCCTAATTGGTGGGGGTATCGGCGGCACGAACCAGTTCTCGCAAACCGACCTTGACGATGTGTTCTGTTACGACACTACGTCCAGTTACAACAATGCGTTTATTGGTGACCGGCGTGTGCTGACCCTGATGCCTAACGCCAACACCGCGACGGCTGATTGGACGGCCGTGGGCGCTGCGACCGGGTATGAATGTATCGATGAGGTGCCGCCTAACGACGACACGGATTACATCACCGCCGCCACCGTTGGCCTGGTTTCTCAATTCGGCCTCGCGAATTTGCCGTCCGGTATTTCGGTGGTGAACGCTGTGGTGATGGTGGAGCGTGCGCGCAAAACTGAGGCGGGTGTCGCGAATACAAAAGTGTCGATTGTCTCCGGGGCATCGACTACGGCCGGCGCTGACAAACCACTGACCGAGGTTTACACCTATCGCCAGGATGTGTTCCAAACCGACCCGGCAAGCGCGGCTCCGTTTACGCCAGCGAATGTCGACGCACTCCAATTCAAGGTTGAGCGGACTGCCTAATGACTGTCTACGCGACTAGCTTTGGCTCCGACACAACCGGGGCGGCACCGGCCAACTGGACACAGCGCTGGACGGCGACGGGCTCGACGTGGACCGTGCAGGCGAGCGCGTCGACAACACAGGGCAAATACCTGCAACACACGCGCACAACTACAGCCTATCGGCTGCTGTCGTGGAACGATGTCGACGCGGACGCCAACCGGGACAACGGCGAAATCTTTGTTCGGTTTCGTACAGATTCCGCGTTTCAGTCCTATCAGATTTTTTTAATCCTACGCGGCTCGGGTAGTGCGGGCTCTGAAACCGGGTATGTGTTCCACGCCGTTTCCGATACGACGTTTCGCGTGTCGTATCTATCGGCCGGAACGCTGACGCTCATTCAGTCGTTTACGTTCAACACCGTGAATAACGTTTTTTACGGTATGCGTTTTCGCGTCAACGGGACATCGATCAAGGCGCGGGTATGGAATAGCCAGATCGACCCCGAGCCGTCTACATGGCAGGTCGATACTACCAACGCGGCAATTAGCGGTGTCGGTTGGGCTGGCGTCGGTAACTGGGCGTCGGCCGGTATTCTAGGAATTGATGACGTAGCGGTTGGGACCAATGGCGACACGGCTGCGTTCCCTGCCTCGCCCGAGGCGCGCGACACACAAGCCGCGTTACTCGTGTTGGAGTATGGCGCGACAAATACGCGGTCGACGGAATACGCGTCGCTGGTCCTGGGCGGCACGCTGCCTAATATTCGCGACTCGCAATTCGCCGCTCTGGTGATGGTCGCGCCTAGTCCTCCAGTGCGTACGTCGCAATTCACCGCGCTCCCACTGGTGGAGTTTTTTGCCGCGACGCCCATCACTCAGATGACCGCCCTGGTCCTGGCTGACCTTGTTCCATGTAACACGCAATGGGCGCAGACCTGGACGATTACGCGCACCGATGGGCAGGTGTTCGCCTTCACGTCACTCGACCGGCCACTGACATTCCGGGGTGTGGTGCATACGCCATGCAATAGCCTGAGCGCTACAGCAACGGAGCAATCCACGACCATCGGTGCGAACGGGAACATGGAGCTGATTGGTATTATTTCCGACGTCGGCATCAGCGAACAGGAGCTGTACAACGGCCTATTTGATTTTGCGCGGTTTGAGGTCTGGATGGTGCCTTGGCTCAATCATGGAGGCGAGACACCGTTCCGCCTTATGGCTGGCACCACCGGCACCATGAGCCACGGCACCGAGGGCTTCAGCTTCGAGGTGCTGACCGGCTCGGCCAACTTGCGCCAACGCGGGCTGATGGAAAGCTTCACCGCGTCGTGTCGGTACGGGTTCGGATCGACGCATGATTCGCGGTGCCCGGTCGACTTGGCTGCGATCACCGCCAGCGGATCGGTCACGTCGACGGCGGTGCCGGCTGCGAGCAATACCTCCACGCGGCGGATTCTGATCGACAGCTCGCGCGCTGAAGCGGACGGGCATTTTGACCTCGGCATTTTGACGTTCACTGGTGGGGCCAACGCCGGGGCATCGAGCGAAATCAAACGGTTCGAAGGCGGTGTGTTCGTGCTGTGGTCGCCGTTGCTGTTCCCGATTGAAGTGGGCGACACATACACCGCGACCCCTGGCTGCAATAAATCCCCCGAGGATCACATGCGGTTCAACGCGGACATGGTCGATTACGGCGGTTTCCCTGATGTGCCTGGAAGCGATTCCCTAAACCAGTTTCCAGACGCGAAGGGATAACTATGCGCGATCAAATTGTCAGCGAGGCCCGGCGCTGGATCGGCACGCCGTACCACCATCAGGCGGCTCTATGCGGTGTCGGTGTGGATTGTGTCGGGCTGATTCGCGGCGTCGGTCATGTGACCGGTGCGCTGCCTGACGACGCAGAGGCGTGGGCGCGGTTTGGTGGTTACAGCCGCATACCCAACCCGCGTCGAATGGGCGAAGGGATGCGGCAATTTTTACGCCCGCTCGATGGTGCGCCTCAGGAGGGTGACATCGCGTGGCTACAGTGGCGGCCAGACTTGCCAATGCACCTCGCGATTCTTGCCAGTGACCATCGAGGCGGTGCAACGCTGATTCACTCCTATAGCGAGGCGGGCGCTGTCGTGGAGCATGGGCTGTCGCCTGAGTGGCTGGCGCGTGTCAAAAGCTGGTGGGCTTATCCGAACGTTGAGGGCGACACATGAGTAGCGTCGGGCAAGTAGTCGGCGGGGTTGTCGGCGCCGTCGTCGGGTTCTTCATGGGCAACCCGATCATGGGTGCGCAGATCGGCATGACGGTCGGCGGGATTATCGACCCGCCAGACGGACCCGAAATTGAAGGGCCGCGCCTGCAAGATAAGCAGATCATCGTCTCGACCTACGGAAACGCGATCCCGCTTATCTATGGTGCAGAAAACCGTTGCAGCGGCAACGTCATCTGGTCGACGGGCCTGCTCGAAACCTCCGAGGAAGAAGAGCAAGGGGGCAAGGGTGGCGGTGGTGGCGCGACCACTACGACATACAGCTACCGGGTTAGCTTTGCCCTGGCGATGGGGCAAGGCACGATGGTCGGGGTTAAAAGAATCTGGGCAAACTCGAAGCTGATCTATGACACGACCGGGCTTACGCTGCCGGCCGTCGATCCGGTGAACGGGCAGATCGTGACGAAGGCGATGGGCACTCATGCGGTCATGGAGGAAATGCACTTTTGGCCCGGCTCGACGGTGCAGGTGCCCGACAGTTGGATTCAGTCCTTCAACCCGGCGACCCCTGCCTATCGGAATACGGCCTACATCGTTTTTAAAGACATGCAGTTGGCCGACTTCGGAAATCGAATCCCGAACATCGAGGTGGAAATTGCCGGGAGCGCGGTCACTAACGTGGCGGCGGTGGTGCATGACATCGCCCGGCGTGTCGGTGTGGATGACATTTCAATCACCGGGTTGGACGATGAGCTGCGCGGTCTGGTGATCGCGCGGTCGGTGCAGGCAAGCGGGGCACTGACACCGCTCGCCGTCGCGTTCAATTTCGACTTGGCAGAGCAGGCCGGACAAGTGCGTTGCGTGAAGCGTGGCGCAGGCATGAAGGGCGTTATCCCTGTGGGCGATATGGGCGCCGTCCAGGGGGCAGACAACGCGACCGAGCCGGCACGCTTCAAAGCAGTCACGGCGTTGGAGATGCCTAAAACGGTTTCGCTCACGCACCTCGACCCGGCACTGGACTATCAGATCAACAGCCAGCGCGCCTTTAAAGACTTGGGCGACGCGGCAAACATTATCAGTGTCGAGCTGCCGCTGACGTTGGGCGTCGATCATGCGCGGCGAATCGCTGACCGCACATTATGGGAGGCATGGACTGCGCGTCGTAGCGTGGCGTTTTCCCTGACGGATAAGTGGGTTCGCCGTTCCTCTGGCGACGTGCTGGGTGTGCTAGTGGACGGCCAGATCATCCCCTATAAAGTGGTTCGCATTTCGCGCGGTGATAACGGGGTGTCTACTTACGAGGCGCAACGCGATGACCCCGAGGTCTATACATCGAACGCGTTCGGCACCGACGGCAACCTGCCGAGCAACGTGGTCAAGTTCCCTGGCGTGACTCGTCTGGTGCTGATGGACATGCCCATTGTGCAAGACGGTAACGATGACACTGGGTTCTACTGGGTGGTCACTGGCGCGTCGGCCGGCTGGCGCGGTGCTGATGTGCGCCGCTCCATTGATGGCGGCTCGTCCTATTCCAGCATGAGCAAGGTTGGCGTCCGCTCTGTGATCGGTGATGTCCCGGTCGCACTGCCGGTCGGCCCGACAGCCTTCTGGGACCGGGGCAATACGCTAACCGTGACGCTCGCCTATGCCGGTTCGGTCCTGGAGAGCATCAGCGAAGACCTCGTTATCGCTGGCTACAATGCGGCCTGGTTGGGGCCAGCGACCGGCCAGGGTGGTGAAGTGATTCAGTTCGCAACGGCGACCCTGGTTGGCCCTGGGCAGTACACGTTGAGCAACCTGCTGCGCGGGCGCCTGGGCACCGAGGCGAATGTCACGCACGGCTCGAACGAAGTGTTCGTATTACTGCGCAGCACCACTCTCGGCCGTAGCGAATTCGGCCCGGCCGACTGGTATTACTCGCGGCTATTCAAACCGGTCAGCGTGCTGACGAACGAAGTCGATACAACCGCGCAGGCCTTCACCAATAACGGCGTCGGCAAAATGCCGCGCTCGCCGGTCCACGTTGCGGGTGCGCGCGACGGCTCGAACAATCTGACGCTGTCCTGGGTGCGTCGGACCCGTCTGCAAGTGCCCGGCCTGGGGCTTGGCCCGGTGCCTCTGGGCGAACTGACTGAGGCGTATTCCATCGACATCTACAGCGGGGCCAGCGTCGTGCGGACGATCTCCGCGACCACGCCCACCGCTAGTTACACCGCCGCCGAGCAAACCGCTGACGGGCTGACCCCTGGCAACCCGGTCACACTTCGCATTTATCAACTGAGCGACGTTCGCGGCCGGGGCTTCCCCGCCATCGCGACCGTGTGAGGAACTTATGAGCACATCTGCCGACCTCGGTATCAGCTACATTGCCGGCCAGCAAGCGCAACCGGAAATCACGCACAACACCGCGCTCAACCAGATTCAAATTTTGCAGACCGGTGTTATCAGCGTCGCGCTCAATACTCCGCCCGGCTCCCCCGCGCAGGGTGACACGTACATTCTCGGCGCCAGTCCGACCGGTGCATGGGCAGGCCGGGCGAACTGCCTCGCTGGTTATTTCGGGACCGGCTGGGTGTTCGTGCCGGGCAATGATTCGAGCGGGACCGCAATCACAATGGGCGTGCGGCAAGAGGGGTTGAAGGTCTACAGCAAAGCCGACAACGCGCTGTACGTGTGGAATGGCACGGCATGGGCC